>Ga0206833_1069_pt1:5000-25808 | contig 25808 bp, 18 predicted proteins | sample Alteio_BWOrgCont_32_FD_152891 | JGI IMG/M metagenome (GOLD analysis project Ga0206833, IMG submission 152891) | Enriched cells from forest soil in Barre Woods Harvard Forest LTER site, Petersham, Massachusetts, United States -... | ecosystem: Environmental > Terrestrial > Soil >... | reverse complement strand
ACCCTTGACTTTGCAAATAAAGCAGATAGTGCTGCTACCTTTATTGTTGCAAAACTTTATCTTGATAAGGATGAAAAAGCCGAGAAAGAATTTGAAAATTATCCATTACCGGCAGATGAAAAGCCATTGCAAAAAAATGAAAAGCTGCTAAGTAGTTTTATTGCAACAGACCAGCAACTTACATTCGCGATATGGGATGATGCTGTAGAAGACGGCGATAGTGTTTCAATAAATATTAATGGCAAATGGTTGGTGCAAGGGTTTCCAGTCAAGATAAAACCACAATTTATTCCTGTAACATTAAAGCCAGGCCCTAATACAATTACATTTATTGCAGATAACCTCGGATCAATTCCGCCTAATACTTCTGTATTGGAAATAATAGATGGTAACAAACGAAAATCTTTTACCATAGAAACTACACCTGAGGACAGGAACCTGATCAAAATTTTCTACGATATAAAAAACTAACTTCTTATTCTGGCAGCTATCTGTACAAAAAGTAAATAACTGATTTATACTTTCTTGTCTATAATCAAACAACATAAAACATAAAATATTACTACACCGTTATCGGGAACGTTTGCGTAAAAAAAGAATGGTATTTAGTAAGATAATACCGGTTTAATCTTTAGTTTGGTAGCCCGTAATGGAGGCTTTTTTATACTTTTTTATTGCGATTGTATAAAAATGAATAACGATGTTTTTTTTCTTCTGTACCATCCTGAAAAAAGAATACTTTAAGTTGTTTTGAGATCCTGTTCTTATTTGCTTTTAATTTTTAAATTTAATAAAACAGTAAAGCGCACTGGTAAAGCCTATTCTGTTGAATATAACAAAGAAATATACCTTTTATAATAACTACACAATTAATTAAGGATTAAATTTCGCTATATGAAAAAAAGGATACAATTGTTTTTAAATAATGTTTTTGATGTAAGACCACTTGTTATTGGTTTACTTGTAGTTGGGTTATTATTTGTAAATAATGCAATAAAAGCTCAGATAATTACCAATGAAGGTTTCGAAGAAGCGGGTTGGACGACGTTTTCAAAGAATACTTCAAGCAGCACAACCAGTGGTAGCGCAAGCCTGAGTGCAACAAGTATATCAGCTACCACAAAATCATTTACATTTGTTGTAAGCCCAACACCGGCAGATCCTATTGGTGGAACATCTACCACTTCATTCAGTACAGCGGAACCAGTATTTGGTTCTGGCACAAGTTCGTCAACCTCTGCTTCTAACAAAGCTTCTAATTTAGCTGGTGGAAATGTCACTATGAGTCTCTCTTCAACATGGAAATACTCTAATGGATATACTTATTATTCTGCGACAACAAGCCTTCAAACTTATACTGTAAGTAATAGTTATACTTCTACAAATAGTACAGGAGGGACTAACAGTGGAACAATTACTAATTCATGGTATGGCAGTGTTGCAGCCGTAGTCAATAATGTGCAAATTAATTCCTCTTATTTTGTTCATGGTGGTTCCACATCAGTACAATTAAGTAGTAGTAAATCTGGGTTTATACTGACTCCGCTTCTCTCTGGTATTACTTCTGTTTCATTTTATGTACTGGCTAATGATCCCGCAGCTAATCTGATGGTGGCTGTAAATGACCAAAATACTTTCACTGCGGCATTTACCACAAAATCGATGAGTAATACATTTTCTGCAGGTTCTACGAGTAATACAAATGGGTGGACAGGTTCTCAATATAATTCTACTTTAAATGACGCGGCCGGCATAGGTTTTAATGCTACCGGACAATGGTTTTTGGTTTCTTTTCTTACAAATATCCCGGCAAATCAAAGTGCTTATTTAAAAATACAAAATAATAGTCCTGCAACCGGCGAGGATTTTTATATTGATGATATAAATATTACGCAACCTTTGGCGGCACCCGTATATGCTCTTTACGAACCTACATCAACCGGAAGTTCGGGATCGCCAAATGATTGGAATAATAGCTCTTCGATCTGGCAGGGTTCAAATGATGGAGGAGTAACATGGACTCCTTCTGCAATACCTACTTCGGGTACGGTTAATATTCCAAGCGGTTATTTTGTAAGTATTGGTGCCGCTACGGCCTTACCCACTACCACTATTGAAGGTACTCTTGACATATTGTCTGGTGGATCATTCAGTGTGAGTGGGGCTTCAGTAACTGTAACTGGTACGTTGAATAACGAAAGTGCAACTGCAAGTACTTCAACTTCTTCAACATTATTATTTCAGGGTGGGGGTACCTATATTCATGCAGTTGACGGAGGTACAATACCTACAGCCAACTGGACAAGTTCTGGTGCTTCTACTGTAAATGTTACAGGTGTTGTAGCGACGGCTCCTGCTGGGTTGAACCAAACATTTTATAATATTATTTGGAACAACACCAGTCAGACAACCTCACTCGTACTAGGTTCAGCAGGATTAGCCATTAACGGTAATTTAAATGTGGTATCTACGGGGTCTTCAGGTTCAATTCAAATATCATCAGGTAGTGGTGAAGCTGCAATAACGACTGGAAGTTATACACAATCCGGTGGTAACGTCTTTATATTTGCTACCAGTGGCCGCTCTTTTACTTCAAATGGAACATTTGCTTTAAACGGAGGTACTTTCTACATAAGTGAAAATGGGCAAGGAACTGCAACATCGGGTGTTGCTTTAAATGTAAAAGGTACGTTTAATCAAACAGGAGGAACGCTGGCCAATACGATTTCCGGTTCTACATCTGCTCTTGTATTTAATGGAACAGGTGGTTCTCAAAGTGCGACCTTTGGAACAGTTAATGGAATTAGTGTAACGGTTAGCAATAGTTCGGGCGTTACATTAAATAGTGGCTTAACAGTTGGAGGAGTTTTAACTTTTACAAGCGGCAAATTAAGTATTGGATCAAACACGTTAACTCTTAGTGGTACAGTTTCTGGTTTGAGTGCATCTAATTCTTTAACGGGAAGTAGCTCATCAATTCTTTCAATAACCGGTACTGGTGCTTTAGGTTCTTTGTATTTTGATCAAACAAGTCTAGGTACATCAAATGAACTTTCATCATTTACAATAAACAGAACATCTTCCGGAGCAGTAACAATTGCAAACGCTGTTGCAGTATCCGGCTTGCTTACTATTAGCAATGGTGTAATAACATTAAGTAGTTCCGGTAGTACTGCAGGAACCATAACGCTGGGAACATCAGGGGGCAATAGCGGAACATGGGGGGGAACTTCATCCGGGGCCACTTATATAAACAGTACTTATTTTGCAACAGCCTCTTCAACAGATTATGTAACAGTAGGTACCAGCACGGCGTTTACACCGACAGTAATGGTAACAGGCAATGCAACTCCTTATACTTATAGTGGTTCTCCACAAGGGCCAAATACGGCAGCCAATACAGGATCCGGAACTAGTTATACATTTAGTTATGTAGGAACAGGAAGTACTAGTTATGGTCCATCTTCAACCCAACCAACTAATGCGGGGACTTATACAGTAACAGCAACTGTAGCAGCAACCTCAAATGGGTTAGACAATTCGGCTAGTTCATCTGCGACCGCATTTACTATAATGGGTATAAATCAATCAGTAGCGGATTTCCGCAGTGCCGGCAGTGGCAATTTCAGCAGCGCTTCAACGTGGCAGTACAATGAGGGAGGGAGCAATTGGGTTGCGGCAACACAGGCGCCATCTAATACTAATAATGTTACTATGCAAAATGGGCATAATATTGTTTTAGATGTTGATTACACAGTTGGTAGCGGCGAAATACTTACGCTGGATGCTACCAGTACTTTAACCATAAACTCTACAGTTGGGCTAACCATATCGGGTACGGCGAATTTTAATGGGCAACATGTAATAGTTGCATCAGATGCATCCGGAACAGCTTCAATAGGACAGATAACGGGTACTTTGAGTGGAGCAACCAATGTAACGGTAGAGCGATATATTCCATCAAACAGCGAACGTGCCTGGCGTTTATTATCTGCACCTACGGTGGGGCAAACGATCAATGCGGCATGGCAGGAAGGGCAGACGCATGAAACGAATAATGTACCGGGCTATGGTACGATCATAACAGCGGGTACGGCTAATTCCAACTGGGCCTCCGATGGTTTTGATACGGTACAGGTAAAGAGTTCGATATTGACATATGATCAGCCAACAAATAACTGGGATGAGGTGCCGAGTACTTTTGATGCTTTGGCAACCACGGCAGGCTACTTCCTGTATATCCGCGGGGACCGTTCGCAAGACCCTGCACCGGTAGCAGGCCCGACGACAGCAACAACACTGCGCAGCACCGGAACATTATATCAGGGTACACAGGCTGCGATATCCGTTCCATCCGGTGGATTTGGCTTAATAGGCAATATATATGCTTCCACGATAGATTTCACCCAAATAACCACATCAGGTGGCATAGATGACCAGTATTATGTATGGGATCCTAAACTACTAAACCAGCCACCATCACTGGGTGCGTATGTAACGTTGAGCTCAGTAAATGACTGGGTTCCTGTACCGGGCGTTTCTGGTGTGGGCAGCTATGGCAATACGCCAACATCACTGATAGAATCGGGTCAGGCATTTTTTGTACATGCGAGCAGTGCGGGCAGTATAACCTTAACAGAAAGCAGCAAGGTATCAGGCAGTGCGGATGTTTTCCGTCCTGCATCACCGGCAAGCGTGAGCGGCAAGCTGACAACGGACCTGTATGAAGTATCGGGCAGCAGTATAAGCCTTGCAGACGGGAACGTGGAAGTATTTAACAGTGCTTATTCAGACTCGGTCGATGGCAATGATGCGTTGAAGCTATCAAATACGGAAGAGAACTTCGGTATTTTGCGTGATGGTAAAATACTTGTCATTGAGGCACGGCAGCCGGTTACCACTATCGATACGGTATTTTATGATATGTGGAATATGAAGCAGCAGCAGTACGAACTGCAGTTTATTCCAACGAACCTGAACACGGGTATTCTGTCAGCGTATCTTATAGATAATTACCTTGGCACCAGTACATCAATCAGCCTGTCTGATACCAGCGTTGTATTATTTACAGTAAATAGCAATGCCGGATCTTCGGCCAGCAACCGTTTCGAGGTAGTATTCAGTTCATCCTCGCCGCTACCGGTAACCTTTACGCAGATATCAGCGGACAGACAGGGTAACAGCAACACGGTAACGGTAGGCTGGAAAGTAGCCGGACAAAACGGTATATCATCCTATGCGGTAGAACGTTCAACAGATGATATAAACTTTACGGTTATCGGCACGGTGCCGGCAAAAGCAGGCAGCAGTTCAGCATCCTACAGCTTTGTAGACGGGGATGCAGTAGCCGGTATCAGTTATTACCGTGTGGAAAGCCTCGGTACCGGCGGCAGTACAGAATATACGGGTGTAGTGGAAGTGCCTGCATTGGGTGGCAATACAACTGCTGGCATATCTGTAAATCCGAATCCTGTAACGGGCAGCCATATCAATATAAGTTTACTGAACCAGCCTGCCGGTGTTTACAGTGTAAGGTTGCTGGATATATCCGGTCAGGTGGTATATGGTACCACACTGAGTCATGGTGGTGGCAGCAGTACACAGGGGATAGATATACTATCGGTACTGGCCGCGGGTGTGTATAAGCTGGAAGTAATATCACCGGATAAGGAAATATATTCTTCGGAGGTGGTTATTAAATAACGACGGCAAGAGGCATATAAGCAGCTAAATAAATAAAAATTAAAAAGTATAAAAAAAAGTAATTAAAATTGCAGGTATGAAATACAAGTTAATCATCAAAGCAGCACAGTTAAACAAGTTATTACAATACAGCCTGATGTTGCTGGGGCTATTCATTTTGCCGGCACTGGTATCAGGGCAGTCAACACCACCACCACCAACAGGCAGCGGAGGCACGGGCAATGGAGGTATTCCCGACAGCCCGCTGAGTGTACCTTTTGATAACCGGCTAAGCTTATTACTGCTGCTGGCCGGGGTTGTATTGGCTCTTGTGGTTATGAAAGAAATACAGAAAAAGAAAGTTCTAAGTAAGTAACTTTTAATAATTTAATAATATAGATTAATGACAAAGCATACCCAAGGTATGCTTTGTCATTAATTGGCAATTCTAAATTTATTTTTAATTAATATAGCAATCATACCTTTGTTTTAAAATAAAAAACCAACAATGCTATTTGGAAAAAGTCAACCTGATAAGTCAACTTCTTCTATAAATAAGGGGCTATTATTATTTTTTCTAAAATTATTTGCTTTAGTAATAATTTGGGAATGTAGCTATCATTTTATTTTACAGCCCTCAAGAATACCTGATAAACAATTGACGAATGTAATCACCGCAGGGGTTACAAATTGCATTAACATTTTTTCGCCACAGGCATCCACCTATACATGGGTACGATATAAAGGCGTGGATTATGATTCGGATTATATTTTAAAAAATGGAAAAGCAGTTCTTATCATAGCTGATATTTGTAATGGTCTAAGCTTAATAGCGATATATCTTGGATTTATTATTCTAATGCCATATCCAGTCAAAAGAAAAATTGTTTTTAGTATTATAGGTATAATAGCGCTTATTATTGCTAATATAATCAGGTGCGGCCTGTTATACTGGATATACGAACACCATCCAGATATGTTTGATTTTAATCATCATTACACATTTACCATATTAATGTATCTGCTAATATTCTGCGGATGGATATTGTTTACAAAAGGAGGGAAAGTTAATGAAGTCGGCTAAATTTTTTTTTATATTAATACTTACTTTAACTATCTGCATTATTTTTTTGGATTGGGTGCGTAATTATTATTATCCAAATCAGGAAATTTCTCCAATAGCACGAATTAAAACACTAGTTACAGTTATTGCGGGCATAACAATAATGAAACTAACATTTACGGGTGAGGGCTTTAAATTGTTTCTTGTTATATACCTGATTTTGTTGCTGATATATTGGATACTGAATTTTATGGTTGTACATAAAATATGTGTAAATCAGTTTACCGAAATGCTGGCGTTTTATAAGGATATATTTCTCCTGCAAAGTCCATTGCCGTTTATCTTTTTCTGGTTTGTTGATAGAATGTTTTTTGTTAAAAAGACAACTGGCGAATAATCCATTTTGTCAAACCCTTCCTGGATATTCTTCCAACGCTTTATCAAGGCAATCCATTGCAGCATTTATGGCATCACAATTTAATACATACGCTAAGCGAACCTCCTGTTTTCCTAATCCTTTGGTTTCATAAAAGCCAGTTGCCGGTGCAAGCATTACAGTCTGTCCATTATAATTAAAATCTTTTAACAACCATTTGCAAAAAATATCGCAATCATCGATTGGCAATTTTGCCATTACATAAAATGCGCCGCTTGGGTTTGCGCATTCAACACCATTCATTTCATTTAATCTTTTTACAATAAGGTTCCTTCTTTTTTTATATTCCGCTTTGGTGATATCAAAATAACTCTCGGGTAATTCAGCAGCAGCTTCACCAGCAATTTGTGCAAAGCCAGGAGGACTTAGCCTTGCCTGTGCAAATTTCATAATAGTATCAAGTACAGTCTTATTCTTTGTAATAAACGCACCAATCCTTCCGCCGCAGGCGCTATACCTTTTACTGATACTGTCTATTAATATAACATTATCTTCAACACCCTTTAAATACATCGCGCTGAAATGTTTTCCTTCGTAACAAAACTCACGGTAAGCTTCATCTGAAAAAAGGTACAAATCGTATTTTAATATAACCTCGCGCAATTGTTGCATTTCACTCTCCGTGTACACGTAACCGGTAGGATTATTAGGATTACAGATAAGTATAGCTTTAGTACGAGGTGTGATCTTTTTTTCTATCTCTTCAATCGGCGGCAAAGCAAATCCAGTTTCAATACCGGATGTTACAGGTACGACTTTTATTCCTGTTGCTACAGCAAACGCATGATAGTTTGCATAAAAAGGCTCAGGGATAATTATTTCATCTCCTGAATCAAAACAAGATAAAAAGCCAAACAAAATTGCTTCGCTGGCGCCTGTTGTAACTATAATTTCTTCAGTAGTTAAATGGATATTAACCCTGTCATAATAGGCTACTAATTTTTTGCGATAACTTTCATTGCCGGCGCTATGGCTGTATTCCAATACTTTAAAATGGCTGTTGCGCACAGCATCTAAAACCGGTTTAGGGGTTTCAATATCTGGCTGGCCAATGTTAAGGTGATAAACGGTAATTCCTTTGTTTTTAGCGGCTTCAGCAAACGGCACTAATTTACGAATAGGGGATTGAGGCATCAGCTTTCCCCGCTGACTTATTGATAACATGCGGCAAAGATAATAAAACAGTTATTAGTTATAAATTATGAGTGAGGAGATGAATTATTTATTTATCAATTTAAACCTATCGCCATCAAATAAACCAAGGTCGCTTAGTTTTAAATGCGGGATTACAAGTAATGCCATGAAAGATAATGTCATAAAAGGAGATGCTAACGTTGACCTTAATTCTTCTTTTACCATTTTATCAATCGTAGTATATTTTTTTGCTATTGCATAACCATCTTCGTTGCTCATTAAGCCTGCAACCGGTAATGCAAGTATATTTTCTTTTGTATTGCTTACAGCGCTTACGCCGCCCTTTTCTTTTATAATAAGATTTACAGCTTTGCAAATACTTTCATCATCAACACCAACAGCAATTATATTATGGCTGTCATGTGCAACAGAAGAAGCAATAGCTCCAAGCTTTAATCCAAAATTTTTTACAAATGATTGTGCAACCACAGCATTTTTATAACGGTTAACCACTACCATTTTTAAAACATCATTACCAGCATCGCTTACAATTTCTTTATTAATGATTTTGGGAGATATATTTAATTTATTAGTGATCAACTGCCCATCCAATGCTTCAATTACAGGAAGTAATTTGGACGATAAATCACTTATAGGAAAACTAAAATCCGCAATCACTTTTTCATCACAATCAAATTGATTGATAATTGCTGATGGTAAACTTTTAATATTTGATTTTCCATTTTCTGCAACTAACTCACCATTGATATAAGTTTGTTTGATAGTAAAATTTATTAAGTCTTCAGCAACAATAAAATCCGCGGCATCATTTTCTCTTAATAATCCAACGCCTGTTTTGTAATGAAGTGTTGGATTTATACAAGCTGCCTGTAATACTTTAAAAATATCAATGCCTTTTGCAATTGCTCTTGCACATAACTGATTAATATGCCCTTCCACCAAACTATCGGGGTGTTTATCATCGCTGCAAAACATTATTTCATTTGGATAATCATTTAGTAAATCAATCAATGCTTCAAAATTCTTCGCGGCGCTTCCTTCACGTATTAAAATCTTCATTCCATATTTCAATTTATCTAATGCTTCTTCTTTTGTAAAACATTCATGGTCTGTGCTAATGCCCGCATCAATATATTTTTTTGCCTGTTCGCCTCTTAATCCTGGTGCATGCCCATCCACGGGTTTATTATATTTTTTTGCAGAAGCAATTTTTTTCATCACTTCCGCATCATTAAATAATACACCTGGAAAATTCATCATTTCGCTTAAATACTTTATATCATCCTGTTGCAATAATTCATCTACTTCTGTTGCATTGAGTGTTGCTCCGGCAGTTTCAAAAATTGTTGCAGGCACACAACTCGGTGCGCCAAAATTAAATTTGAATGGAACTGTTTTTCCATTCTCGATCATAAATTTCACACCATCAATTCCGCAAACATTCGCAATTTCATGCGGGTCACTGATGGTACTAACGGTGCCGTGTACAACAGCAAGCTTGGCAAATTCGCTCGGCACAAGCATTGAACTTTCAATATGTACATGTGCATCTGTAAATCCTGGCAAAATAAAATTAACCGGTCGCCGGTCGTCAGTCGCCAGTCGTCGTAACTCTTTTATCTTTCCATTTTCAACAACAACTTCTCCATAATAAATTTCTTTATTAAAAATATCAACGATATTTCCTGTAAGCGTAAATAAATTCATAACACCGGTTAATTTTAAAACAAATAATTTAGTTACAAGATAAATGAATACTATAAAATAATTGTGGCATAATTTTGGGCATCTTTATAAAATATAAAAGCAATAAAAAATGAGAAACTTAATGATATTCGGGCTGCTGGTAATGTTACTGGTGGCAGCGCAATTTGCAACGGGACAATCTGTTGATGATGTTATCAATAAATATATAGATGCGCGTGGCGGAAAAGATAAACTCGATTCCATTAAATCTATTTATATGGAAGGCACCCGCGATATGATGGGAAACGAAATAACCATTCGCATTACAAAAGAGCAAAACAAATTAAGCCGTACGGAATTTGACATGGGCGGCAGCACTGGTTTTGTATTGGTTACCAATAAAGATGCATGGACATATATTCCTATGCGTTCGCCTGATCCTGTAAAATTGCCGGATGATGCTGTTGCAGGAATGCAAATAGAATTGGATATTGCTGGTCCGTTGGTTGATTACATTGCTAAAGGAAATAAAGTTGAATTGATTGGAAAAGATACTTTGGACGGCAATGAAAATTATAAAATAAAATTAACTACAGCTACAGGAAAAGATATTTTTTTCTGGATCGATTCAAAAACATATTTCTTGACCCAGACATCGCAAAAAGGTGGTGGTATGTTTGGCGGCGGTAGAAAAAATGGCAATGGCGATAATGAAACTACTGTTGTTTATAAAGATTACAGCGCTGTTGATGGCATCCAGTTTCCGCATACAATTGAAACAAAAGCGGCTGGCGGAAACGGCGTTGGTGGTGGTGCCGCAACTTTTGATAAAATAGAAATCAATCAACCGGTTGACCCTAAATTATATAAACCCCAATAGAAATTTAATTGCGGATAAATTAATTTTACTTTAATTTTATTCCAACGAGAGCTTGTTCCAGAAATGGAATGAGCTTTTTTTATTTCAATCTTCGTAACTTTGCATCGTAAAAAAATAAAATACAGATATAATCATGAGTACAGTAAAAGTCGCAATTAATGGTTTTGGAAGGATAGGACGCCTGGTATTTCGCCAGATTTATAATATGGAAGGCATTGATGTAGTTGCCATCAACGATTTAACAAGCCCGAAAGTTTTAGCGCATTTATTAAAATATGATAGCGCTCAAGGTGGTTTTCATCAAACAGTAACATCTACAGATAATTCAATCGTGGTAAACGGACACGAAGTAAAAATATATGCACAAAAAGACCCTGCACAAATTCCATGGGGCGCGCATGATGTTGATGTTGTTATCGAAAGCACAGGTTTCTTTACCGATAAAGATAAAGCCGCCGCGCATTTAACAGCCGGTGCAAAAAGAGTAGTGATCTCTGCACCTGCAACCGGTGATCTGAAAACAGTTGTATTCAATGTAAACCATCATATATTGGATGGCAGCGAAACAATCATCTCCTGCGCAAGTTGCACAACAAACTGTTTAGCGCCGATGGCAAAAGTTTTAAGTGATAAATATGGTATTGTTACAGGTATCATGACTACCATCCACGCATACACGAACGATCAAAATACTTTAGATGCGCCGCATCCAAAAGGTGATTTGCGCAGAGCAAGAGCAGCTGCGGCGAACATCGTTCCAAACAGCACCGGCGCTGCAAAAGCGATCGGTTTAGTATTGCCCGAATTAAAAGGCAAGCTCGATGGTTCTGCTCAACGCGTTCCAACAATCACAGGTTCAATTACCGAATTAGTTTCTGTATTAAGCAAAAAAGTTACAGCTGAAGAAATCAACGCAGCAATGAAAGCCGCCAGCAACGAAAGCTTTGGTTACACCGAAGATGAAATTGTAAGCAGCGATATTATCGGCAGCCATTTTGGTTCTTTGTTTGATGCTACACAAACAAAAGTTATAACTGTTGGCGAAAACCAATTGGTAAAAACTGCCAGCTGGTACGATAATGAAATGAGCTACGTATCTCAGTTGGTGCGCACAGTACATCATTTCGCAGCTTTGATCCAGTAATTTTTTGTGACGAACATTTGTTTTTCAATTAAACATCGTTGTGTCACTCACTTGTACATTTAGTTCTTTATTCAACTATTTTTAATAAAGCAAGGCTTTCAATTTATTTTGAAAGCCTTGCTGATTTTATAACCTTTAAAACAAAGTTCTCCGCACTCCGCGCAGATAAGAAGTATGAGTAAATTTTCTTCCCACAACTTCAAAGGGCAAAAAGCATTGGTTCGTGTAGATTTCAATGTACCGTTAGATGCCAGCTTCAACATTACCGACGATACAAGGATGACAGCAACCATTCCCACAATAAAAAAAATACTGGCAGACGGCGGAAGCGCAATTTTAATAAGCCATTTCGGTCGTCCAAAAGATGGACCGACGGATAAATATTCATTAAAGCATTTAGTGAAGCATTTGAGTGAACTACTATCAGTAAATGTTTTGTTTGCTAATGATTGCATTGGCGATGAAGCATTTCAAAAAGCTGCAGCATTAAAACCAGGAGAAGTTTTATTATTAGAAAACCTTCGCTTTTACAAAGAAGAAGAAAAAGGTGATGAAGCATTCGCAGAAAAATTAAGTAAGCTCGGCGATGTATATGTGAATGATGCATTTGGAACAGCACATAGGGCGCATGCTTCAACAGCAATTATTGCAAAATTTTTTCCAGGTGATAAAAAAATGTTTGGCTTATTAATGGAAGCCGAAGTAAGCAGTGCGGAAAAGGTAATGAACCAATCAGAAAAACCTTTTCTTGCAATCATCGGTGGAGCAAAGGTTTCGGATAAAATTCTTATCATAGAAAATTTGTTGGAGAAAGCAACAGATATAATTATCGGCGGTGGCATGGCATATACATTTATGAAAGCCATGGGCGGCAAAATAGGCAATTCACTTTGTGAAGATGACAGGCTTACAATGGCTGCGGAGTTATTGAAAAAAGCAGAAGCGAAAAATGTTTGCATTCATTTGCCAAGTGATTCTATCATTGCAGATAAATTTGCCGCGGATGCACAAACGTCTGATGCACCAAGCAATGATGTTCCAGATGGTTGGATGGGATTGGATATTGGCCCGAATGCTGTTCAACAGTTTACCAATGTTATCAGTCATTCAAAGACAATTTTATGGAATGGCCCGATGGGTGTTTTTGAAATGGAAAAATTCCAGGCAGGAACAAAAGCTATCGCATTGGCAGTAGCGGCGGCAACAGCAAACGGCGCTTTTAGTTTAGTTGGTGGTGGCGATAGTGTTGCAGCAGTAAACCAATTTCACCTGGCTGATAAAGTGAGTTATGTATCCACCGGCGGCGGCGCTCTACTGGAATATTTTGAAGGAAAAGTATTGCCGGGCATTGCTGCGATTAAAGAATAAAATATTTAATAGAAATAATAAAAAAGCCACAACAATTTCTGTGGCTTTTTTTATGGAGTTAATTGTTGAATAAAGGTATAACGTACAAGAGGGCGACGCAAGGATGCTGCTATTTGCACTAAAGCCCGGACCAAAAACCACTTATCCTTAATACTTAAAACTTATTAAAATAAATTGGTACTTTTATCGTCTTAACTAATAAAACATATTATAATGAAACGTTCAACTATTATTATTCTCGTAGTTATTGGGGTATTAGTTTTATGGGGTATTTCCGTGCGCAATGGATTGGCTTCTTCACAAGTTGATATTAACGGCAAATGGGGCGAGGTGCAGGCGCAATATAACCGCAAAGCAAAATTGTATGAAAATGTAGTAGCCACTATTAAAGGTGCTGCGCGCAATGAAGATACCACACTTATAAAAATTGTGCAGATGCGTTCGCGTATACCGAATATCACGCCACAATCTTCACCACAGGAACTGGCACAGGCAGACCAGCAATTAAATGCTATCGGACACGCAGCGCTTAATATTAACGTTGAAGCATACCCGACGTTGCAGGCTACTGGCTTGTACCGTGATTTGCAGGCGCAGGTAGAAGGAACTGAAAACAGGGTAACTGTTGCACTCGGTGATTGGAATGATGCAATTACTGCTTATAATAATCAACTGGTAAGGTTTCCGGCAAATATTATTGCAGGTATTTGTGGTTATAAGACAAAAGAAAATTATGTAGCGCCTGTAGGTTCAGAAGATACAAAAGTTGATTTCGGCAATTAATTAATCAAAAAATTATTGTGGGTATATTTCCTTTTTTTAAAAAGAAAGAATTTTTTTCTGCCAAAGAAAAAGAGCAGATAGTGGAAGCTATCCGCATTGCCGAAAAAGAAACCAGTGGTGAAATAAGGGTTTATATTGAAAGCAAAAATCCATTGGTTAGCCCGCTGGAAAGATCCAAAGAAATATTTGTACAATTAAAAATGCACGAAACCGCACAACGCAATGCAGTGCTTATATATATTGCCATGGAACATCATGAGCTGGCGCTGTTTGCAGATGAAGGCGTTTATGAAAAAGTAGGCAAAGAATTCTGGGAACATGCGGTGAAAGAAATGATACAACATTTTAAAGGAAACCGTATCAGTCATGGAATTGAACAATGCATAAAAAAGATAGGGCATACATTAAAAGAAAAATTTCCTTATGATGCATCTACAGATACGAACGAATTGCCGGATGATATTGTTTTTGGAGATTAAAAAAATTCAAGCAAGCAACAATTAATGAAAAAACTTTTTTTTATATTTTTATTACTGGTTACAGGTGTTGCTGCTTTTTCTCAAAATAATTTCGACCCTAAAACTTTATTAACTCCACCAACCGGCAAGCAACAGTTGGTGAATGATTATTCCAATGTATTAACTCCGGATCAAAAGCAAACTTTAGAAAGCAAGCTGGATATATTTGATGACAGCACTTCCAATCAAATAGCCCTTGTAATTATTCCAAGCCTTGGAGATTTTGATATATCCGATTACAGTGTAAAATTAGGCAGGGCATGGGGCGTTGGCGGAAAGCAATTTAATAATGGCGTGGTAATGATTATCTGTACAGATCCAGGTAATCATAAATTATTTATTGCGACAGGTTATGGTTTGGAAGGAGCTTTGCCGGATGTAACCTGCAAAGAAATAATCGATGATATTATTACACCTGATTTTAGAGCAGGCGATTATTATCGTGGAATAAATGAAGGCACGGATGCAATCATACAGGCAACAAAAGGAGAATACAAAGCGCCCGAAGGTTATGGGCAAAATGGTGGTGGCATATCTGTAGTAAAGATTTTCTTTCTTATAATCATTATAGTTATAATCTTATCAATAATCTCACGAGGTGGCGGTGGCGGATTCCTTGGTGGGTTTCTTTTAGGAAATGTGCTTGGCGGTGGTGGCAGTGGCTGGAGCGGCGGATCCTCTGGCGGCGGCGGTTTCGGCGGATTTGGCGGCGGTAGTTTTGGTGGTGGCGGTGCGGGTGGTAGTTGGTAAACTAGGGCATATATAAAGTCAGGACACAAATAAACTCCAAAATGAACGATCGAAATAATTATAAATATGGTATCGGTTTTTGGGCAGGTGCTGGTATTTACAGCTTAATCAATATGATTATGAATCTTAATCATAGAACCCAGAGTAAAATTTTTGTTTACGACCTTATCATAACATGCGTTTCAGTTATTGGATTGATTTTGTGCATTTATTTATTGAATAAAAGAAAAGTAAAATAGTCTTTAAATAAAAAACATTGCAGCTTCTACAAAAGCTGCAATGTTTTTTGTAAAAGGAAATCAATAAAAGAATTGTTCTGAAACTATTTTGCCGTCTTTTACTTTGTATAGGCAAATTTCTTCCATGTGCTGTTTGCCTCGCTCTTTCATTGTTGCATCTAATGTCCATGCAATAGAAAAATACGGGCCAGCTACAGTTGGGTCAGAGATCGTTGCTCCATGAAATTCTTCTACCATCGAATTGAAGAACTCATTTTTTTTGAAAATGGCTGGCAAGCCTTCAACAACTTTTACACCCATAAAATCACTTGTTTCGGTGCTTACTGCATCATCAGAAAATAATTCTTTTAATGTTTCTTCAATTTTGCCCTGGCGGCAAAGCTCTACAAGGCGGTTGGCTACTTCATGCGTTGTCATTGTTTTTATGTTTTAGTTTAAAAATAAAAGTATAAAATGTACTTATGCTTTTTATTAACCGAACATTAAATGTAGGCTAAATCAGGATGATTTTTTATGACAAAAATTATGGGATTTTGTTTTGCTTTTTTGTTACCAGCAGAAGTAATGCTATTAAACATCGTTGTGTCACTCACTTGTACGGCATACCGTTATTGGACTTTTATCGAAGCGTAGTTGGTTTGTGGGACACAAACCAAGGAGTAAATAATTTTCCTTTACTTAAATGATAAAACATATTTAAAGCTGAATAAAGCTGAAACCGTACAAGTGAGTGACACAACGATGTTTAATAGCAGTACTAAAGCTAAGTACAAAAGAAAAATAATTTATTACTTTTTATTCCACGCGGGTTTTGCTTTTAATACTTTGGTGTAAATGGGACAATCGGCTGTGTGCGCGCCGGGTAAATAGCCGGTACTCATTAAAAATTCATTGACTATTTCGCCGCCGGTAAACTTGAATGTTTTTTTAAAGAGCTTCATCCATTCTTCTTTTGTTTTTGGATGGTTGCTATCGAGCCAGTTTTTAAATGAACCGGATTCTTTTTTTAATTGCAATATTGTTTTAGCGTTTTCTATCGCGGCATTTACTTTTAGTCTGTTTCTTATTATGCCGGCGTCGCTTAATAAACGTTCACGGTCTTTTTCTTTATATGCGGCAACAGTTTTAATATCAAAATTGTGGTATGCTTTGCGGAATGTTTCCTGCTTTTTTAAAATGATATCCCAGCTTAATCCTGCCTGGTTAATTTCTAATATCAACCGACAAAACAATTCATTGTCATCATGAATAGGAAAACCATATTGTTTGTCGTGATATTCTTTATGAACATTTTTATCGGCTTTAGCCATTGCGTTGGTGTAAGTACAGTAACTCATGATTTAAAATTAATAAAAAACCCCGGTTAATTCCGGGGCTTTTGTTGAAACGAAATATATTATTTCCAGACACTGTTGATGTAATCAGTAATTTCTTTTCCTTTGGCAGTGCCTATTTTATCGGCCGCGAGTTTTATGTAAGAGTCATAACGTTTTGGAAACTGTGATTTAACTACCACAAGCACGTCGATACCTTTTTTAATTTTATCAGTATCATTTAGTTTGCTGAGGTAATTGCAGTAAGTAAATGTGAGATTGAATTTTTCCTGGCCAAGAGGCAAATTTTTATAGTAATCTGTGATAAGATCATAATCCGATTCACTGGCATTGATGCTGAGCAAATTGATCACAGCAGTTGCCAGTTCGCCTTTCATATCGCTGCTGTATTTTTTTGCCAGGTCATAACCTTTATCCGGTTGTAATATTGACAAACCTTCCAAAGCCGCGCCGGCAACGGAATAAGAAGAATCATTCACGTATTTTGTAAACAGCGGAAGATACTTTTGGTTATTAGCCTTTGCCAAAAAACTTATTGCAGCAGCTAATGTTTTTTTATCTGTTTCAGTGCTTACAATTGTCTCAATATTTTTTACAACATCAGTATCAGTTGCAAATTTAGAATCAGCCAGTTGATTGATAGTAGCAGTACGCAGCGGTGCATATTTATCAGTTAAGCCTAAGCCAAGTTCCTGAAAACCTCCTGCATTAAAATAATCCAACGCTTCTTTTCTGTCCATATATAAAGGCGCGTATTTATACTGGTGTATATAATTTAAGAATGTTTTATTGTCTGTTTTTTCGCACAATAAAATTTTATCTGCATCAACATTAATTAAATCGGGGCGTGTTGTATAATTGAAGGTAAATGTATCAACCGCGTCATTCATCCATACTTTATAGCGTACTTTATTGGCGCCATTGTACACATCAATAGCAAATGGCAGTTTAAAGATTTTATTGCCATCCTGTGTTTGCGCGATAATCACTTGTGCCTTACCGTTAGCATCGTCATATTTATAATCGATATTTAATTTAGGATGTCCGCTGCCGAAATACCATTGGTTCCAGAACCAGTTCATATCCTGGCCGGTTACTTCCTGAAAAGCCAGGCGCAACTGATCCGCTTCGCCGGTTTTAAATTTATTGGTAATTAAATACTGGTTCAATGATTTAAAGAAAGCATCATCGCCAACATAATTGCGCAGCATATTTAAAATACGGCCACCTTTTTGATAACTTACTAAATCAAATACATCTTCTTTATCATTATAATGAAAACGTACCAGGTCTTTTTTATCATCATCAGGGCTGGATAAATATTGTGTAAGGCCATTATTGTTTTCTTCGTCGCCGGCATCTTTTCCATATTCATGCTCCATCCATAAAGTCTGGCTATAATCCGCCATTGATTCGTTCACAGTTATATTGCTCCAGCTTTCGCAGGTAACCAAATCGCCAAACCATTGATGAAATAATTCGTGGCAGATAACCGTTTCCCAACTATTGCCATCCGTCAGTTCACGGACATTTTGGTAAGCGCTTTCCTGGTGAAGCGTAGCAGTAGTATTTTCCATCGCGCCACTTACATAATCAGCGCCAACGATCTGGTCGTACTTCGGCCATTGATAAGGAACGCCTAATATTTTTTCATAAAAACCAATCATTGCAGGTGTGTGGCCAAATATGCCGCGGGCATAGGGCGCGTATTTTTTATCTACATAATAATCTACGTCTTTGCCTTTATAGCTATCTTTTATGATGGCATAATCGCCAACGCCCATAAAAAATAAATACGGTGCATGTGGCAGATCCATTTTCCAGTAATCAGTACGTGTGCCGTCTAAATTTTTTTTCTGGCTGATAAGCAATCCATTGCTAAGCGTAACATATTTATCAGGCACGGTCATATAAATTTCTTCTGTCGATTTTTGGTCAGGCTTATCTATTGTAGCCATCCAAACGCTGTTGGCTTCTGTTTCGCCTTGTGTCCATATTTGCGTTGGTTTGTCTTTATCTTCTCCTTTAGGATTAATAAAATATAAACCTTTATCATCCGTAATAGCAGCGCTTCCATGCGTTTTACGTTCATTTGGTTTAGAGGTATAATTTATATAAATGGTATATTCTTCTCCGCCTTTATACGTTTTATCAAGATTAATTTTTAATTGAAGGCTATCATAACTATACTTCAACGCAGTTTTATTAATGCCATTTACAATTGATACTTCTTTAATATCCATGCCTTTTGCATCCAACGTTAAAGTATCGGTTGGATAAAAATGCGGCTTTAATGTTATCCATTCTTTTCCATACATATAAGCCTTGTCATAATCAAACTTTACATCTAATTTGGTATGTACAATGTCATTTATTTTTGTTGCGCTGCCGCGATATATTTTTTCCCAGGAAGTATCATTGTCAACCTGGGCGTTGGATATGGCAAATGAAGCCATTAAAAAAGCAAAAAGGAATATTCTTTTCATATACTGATTTTAAGAGCTGTAAAAATAAGCCTACTCTTGTTAACCGGAAACGAATTTTTGGATAAATGGTAAAACGACCATTTTAATAAGTAGATTTGTAACCAAAGAAAAAACCAGCATGAAGTCAATAATACCCACGCTTTTATTTGCTTTTATATTTTCGTTTGTAAGTGCATCGGCACAGCAAACGCATTTTATTTATATTCAGACAAATGATAAACAAGCCTTTTATATAAAGCTGAATAATACGATTTATAGTTCGACAGCTTCGGGGTATTTAATTGTTTCTAAACTGGTTGACAGCACATATACTTTTTCAGTAGGATTTCCCAAAGGCGAATGGCCACAGCAAAATTTTAGTTGTGTTATTGATAAAAATGATGAAGGTTATTTGCTAAAAAATTTTGGTGACAAAGGCTGGGGTTTATTCAACTTACAAACGTTGGATGTAACCATGGCAGGCAATGTGGCTAAAGATAAAAATATTACCCGTGTAGAAAGGACGGATTCATTTTCAAATATGTTATCTGCCGTAGTAAACGATCCTGGCATTAAACAAACAGAAGTTGCAAAGCCAGAACCAAAGCCCGAAGTGCAGCAAGATAATATTCAACCAACGCAGGATACGCAAGCTGTTGCAGCAGTTCAGCCAGTAACAGAAAAACCAGTTACTGTTATAAAACCAGCAGCAAAATCAACTATTATTAAACTATTAGATAAAACAAATGCTGACGGAACAGAATTAGTTTATTTAGATTTTGATGGTGAAAAGAAAGATACTATCAGGATATTTATTCCTGCTGATAAAACTTCTTCAGCTACTCATCAGGATAATACTGCCGTAGCAATTTCACCGGTGGTAGAATCAACACCACCAGCTGTTATATCTGCGCCAGCAAAACAAGAACCAACACTAGCAGCGCAGGATAAAAAATTCATTGATATGCAAGTGCCTGTTTCTAATCCGAAGCAGGATAGCAGCTTACCAGCACAACAAGTTGTATCAACAAATACAACCAAAGCATCAATAACAAATACCAATTGCAAAAATGTAGCTTCTGAAGAAGATTTTTTAAGGCTCCGCAAAAAAATGGCAGGCGCAGATGATGATGATGCAATGGTAAACACAGCAAAAAAAGTATTCACTGCAAAATGTTTTACAACCAGCCAGGTAAGAAATCTGGGCTTTTTATTTTTAAGCGATAAAGGAAGATATAGATTCTTCGATATGGCTTATTCGTATGTATCAGATCCTGAAAATTTCGCTTCATTACAAAGCCAGTT
>Ga0206833_1067_pt1 | contig 26174 bp, 21 predicted proteins | sample Alteio_BWOrgCont_32_FD_152891 | JGI IMG/M metagenome (GOLD analysis project Ga0206833, IMG submission 152891) | Enriched cells from forest soil in Barre Woods Harvard Forest LTER site, Petersham, Massachusetts, United States -... | ecosystem: Environmental > Terrestrial > Soil > Temperate forest >... | reverse complement strand
AAATGTACCATTAAACTCATTCAATTAGGTGGGCATACAACTCCTTTAGATCAGGTGGGCATACAACTCCTTTAGATCAGGTGGGCTTATAAAAGCCACGTTCGTTAACAACAAGAGCCCAACACTCAGTGGCCAAGCTCTGTTACAAGATTAAGCTACAAGCTTAATGCATTTTAGGATAAGGTTGCAAACCTTGACCAGTTTGGAGATCAAGCAGCCCGGCACTTTGCTTGCGCTGGTAGTCCATGATCTTCTTATCCTGTTCAGGGCTATCGTCCGTGTACAGCAGAATACAGCGGTTGGCGTTATCCTCGTAAAGCTGTTCGCGGGTGGTACACCCGCTGACACAAACCGGGCCTTCGACATTAAGCGTAACTGTTTTCAGGTTACCCTTGCTGTCTTTCAGGGTCACCGTTTTACTGATCCGGCGCTTGCTTTGCTGTTCCCGCAGCGGGTACAGCACCGCTTCGGCGCCGTCCAGGTCTTCTATTAAAAGCAGCTTATGCTTTAGTTCCTCTTTACCGAAGTAATAAAAGGCATTCATGGATAAGGTGGTAATTTCCAGCTTGTCTTCTTCCGGCATCAGCTCGCTTACTTTTTCCTGCAGCCAGGTTTTTCCTGTACCGCTGGCGCCAAAACACATCAGGTGCAGCGGGGTATGCCGTTTTCTACTGGTATAGGTGAGGTACGCAATTAAAGCGTTGGTTTCTTCGCCGATGATACCGCTTTGCGCTATCGCCTGTTTTGTCCGCTGTAACAAGTCCGGGGATTTTAACCAGGTCAGGGCTGCTTTTCTTTCTGCTTCCGTTAGCTGTCTTTTTTTCGGCTGTTTTGGTTTCATCGCTTCCAGTCTTTCAGAGCGATAATTTTCTAAAGCTGTCGTTAGGTTACTTATGGCCGTGCTGATCTACGCCGTACTTACGTCCAACGCTTCGGCTGATTTCTCGATAAGCTGCTCCGCCTGGATGCTGTTGTACAAATCAAGGTTATGACGGAATGCATTGTTTTTATTGTCCGTCCTGATCAGTTTCAATGTCACTTTCAAGCGGTCTAAGCCGGTTAGCTTGATGCCGCCTAAGATGGTGATGTGCAGTTTGCCGTCCAGATAGATCAATAATTCCGCATTTTCAGTAATCAGTTTAGCCATGTTGAAAAAAAGTTTGAATATTTTACATGATAAACATGTGAAATAAAAGTAGCGGATGTTTTTCATTTATCAAAATAACTTATATTTCTTTTGATAAAATACTTTATCTAAATTTGATTAATCACTTCAAAAAAGCGAAACAATAGATAAAGATGGTTAACATTGGAGAGCAAATAACAAGCCGTAGAAAGGCTAAAAGCTATTCGCAGGAAGAACTGGCCGGTAAAATCGAAGCTTCCAGGGTAATGATTGGCAAGTACGAAAGGGGCGATAATTTACCGTCTGTCGAAGTTATTGTAAAGCTGGCAAAGGCATTTGAAGTTTCGGTAGATTTCCTTTTGGGCGAAGGGCCCAATGCCTCGTACGATAAAGAAATGATCAGGCGGCTCGATGAACTGGAAAACCTCCCCGATGAAGAAAAGAAATATGTTTTCCATTACATGGATTTAATCATCCGGAACTTTAAAACCAAAACAGCTTACGCCCATTAAATAACAAAGCCCGGCACGCGGCCAGGCTTCATTCTCTTAATAAACTTTTCGTTATCTCGGCCAAGTGACACACTTAGCCGGGCGGGGGACACCTATTAAGATTGAATTAGTTAATTGCTTTCCAATCTATAGTGTCGTGGGTTTCAAAGTAGTCTGCGATTGAATCGATATCATGAAGCTGAGGTTCATCTCTTGTTCCTATACTGTCTAAATAGTGGAGGTATTCTTGATGACTAGCAAACCCTTTCTCAATAGACTGTTTAGGAATTATGATGTGCCATGATTGTTTTACATCAATCCCGTGAAGAATTGTATTAGTACTGTATATTAAGATCATGCTATCTATTACATTCGCCCTTTTAATGTTAGGAAAGCCAGTATCAAAATCCTCCCCTTTTAAATTTATAGACCAGCCAAATTTTTTAGTCGCATTTATAGCCTCGTAGGGTTTTATAAAAGGTATTCTACCCGCATCCCAGTCACCCTTGTCTGTATAAAAGTGATCCAAGTTTTTGATGTTTTTTTGCTTGCATGAAGTAGCAAAATACATTAAAACAGGCAATAAGAATAAGAAAGTTAATATTTTTGTTTTCATTATTTAATAGTTTCGTTCCAATTAGCTTCTACATTCATTTCTGGCTCACCTCCTAACGAGAAAACCCAAATAGGCTTGAGAACTCCGTTGATTCCATTGTATGTCGATCCCCTTCCTGCTTGCTGGTCTAAATCAAAAGTGTCATTCATTTGATAGCTTATAGTAATTGAACCGTTTGACTCCTGAACATCTGCGGTTACTCCTGCGTTGCGAACGGAAAGCTTCAATTCGGTATCTCCCTCGAAAGAAAAAAAAGTTTTCCCTCCAAATTTAACTACAGTAAAATAATGTTTAAACTTTGGATTGATCTTATACAACCCTATTATTTGATTGCGCCATGCTTGAAACGCCGGATCTCTTTTCAGTTTATCTAGCAAATTTCCCGTTAATACTGTTTTATCTGAGTAAGTTATTATCGCATTTTGTGCCATTTCTTCAAAAGTATTTGCCCTCTTCGTTCCTCGTGATTTCCTAAATAGGTATCTTGGAACATCTACTGGTCCAACAAAATGTAAAGACATGTCTAAAACTTGCTTGACAATCCTTGTTGACTTAATAACGACCTCGTTAAGTACGTTCTTTCCAGTATCCAATCCAAATTTATCCACAAATAATATAGGATTATTTACGCAGAACCCATAAGGTGATGTACTCTGAGACATATCTGCCAACGGATCAATGGTGTTCCACCTTGCAATAACCGGAGGAACGGAATAAATAGCCTGTGCGTGGATATAGGTGCGTTTATGCCGGAAATTCCTTGCCATATATCCAGACTCCCACCTAACTTTGCTGAATAATTATTTATCAATCTATTCATTTCTTAATTCAGAAAATATCATATTTCTTACTTTATTGGATATACCGCTGATATTGACCACCTGATTCCGGCGGAAGGTGACAAGAGATTCCGCGTCAAATTGTTAGACACCGTTATATTAACCCGTATAAACGAAATAGCCTCTTTAACTGAGGAGGAACAGAAGCAAGTATATATGGTTATAGATGCGCTTATCAGAGACTATAAGGCTAAGAAATCCTCTATTAAATAAACAAAGCCCAGCGCTAGGCCAGGCCTTCGTTATGGTTAGAACTCTCAACCTTTAATAATATCATCGTCTAACTTACCTCTTGCTATTCCTTTTGCAAGATGTTCAACAGTTAATGGCTCTTTCTTTCTATTATTGTGATTTAAAAAATCAAATGCAGATGGTTCAGGGTCAAAATATTTGTTGAATTTAAATTCATCGATGTTTACTTTAAAATGCTTACTAAATTCAATAATTAACTCTTCTGCATCTTCCCCGCTAACACCTAAGTCATCTTCAATTAGAGAGTTATAATTAATTTCGTTTTCGTTAACTCCTGACCGTTTGCTTATGAAAGCAATAAGATTTTTGTTGTAATGTTCCATTTTGTTGATATAATGAAAGATATTTAATGTTCAGGATGCCAAACAGTTTTACCATCACCCATCATTTCAGGTGCTTTAGCCTGGTCACTATAAGGTAGAGCGTTTATTATTTTAGGAGAAAGATAATCACTAATAAAGTAACTAACATCTAATATTGTATATATAGTCGAGGCTTCGCCTAAACCAATAGATAACCTTCTCCCAAAGTAACGTCCCCAGGTTGATGCATATCGCTTAACCCCATTTTCTCCAACATGCGTGAATAATCTTCTTTTGCCATACCAATTAATTGGCTTAGTCCACCATTTGCTTAATCCATAAGATAGTAAAGTAGTGGATTTAGATGCCCCTGGTAAAATCGGGCCAAAAAGAGTCTTGGGAATAGGCCATGTGAATAGCCCAATTGTTGGAGCTATTCCATGCTTAACGTAACCTGTTATAACTACTTCCTTCAAAGGCGTAACCTTACCCGTATCCAACCCTATTAGGTCAATGTAACGCATAGGGTTATTCATGACATAATTATATGGGCTCATGTCATAGTGAACAGGAGAACTTTCCGCAGTAAATGCAGGTGATCCCATATCCCCACCATCATTATCATCTTCTTGACTATCATCGGAATTTTGAGCTCCAAAAGATTGTCTTTTTTGTTTCATATCTCCCGGGAAGTAATCATCTTCTCTTAAAGGATCCACCGTCGTCCATCTACCAATCACCGGATCATAAAATCTGAACCCATAATCATATTCCGTTAATTCGGGCTGTAACTCTTTTTTATTGTAAAGGTAATTATTTGTTGCATTAGCTTCGCGGTGTACATTTACTCCAAATGGATAATAATCATCTTCTCCCACCTGTCCGTTTAGCATATCAAACGTTACACGGCTATTACCTAGGTGATCTGTCAACGTATATTCATAGTTATAGGTAGCTCCTCCCGCGTTAATTGCCCGGCCTTCTTCAGTCTGTACAAAATCAATTGTAGTGGCCCCTGTTTTATATTGAATACCGCTAATATAATCTGTAGTATTTGCTCCGCTTATTTTTCTTAACTTATCGCCAGCAGCATCATATAGGTAAGCTAAATTAACCCCGCTAGCGGTTACTGTACGTGGTAAATTAAGCATATTATAGGCTATACTCGCCCCTCTTGGGCCATCTGCGGTCATGTTGCCATTGCCATCGTATACGTAAGCTCCTGTTTTTAAGCCGCTTATGGCAGTTAACTGATTTCCATTATAAGTAGTATAGTTTAATGTGCCATTTCCCGTTCCGGCCCTTGTTAAGGTCAGTAGGTTTCCCATTAAATCGTAAGTGATACCTGTTTCACTAAAACCAACACTATTATTACCACTCAATAACCTGTTTACAGCGTCATATGCATAGGTGTTGTGTTGCAGGCCGCCTATTTTGCCATTGTATACATTTTCAGCAATATTCCCATTAAACTGTGCCGGGGTTCCGTATTGGGTTTGGTTATAATTAATCTGCTCGGCAAATAATTGGGTTGTTGTTGATGCAATTGTTGGGTCGTTAATTTTTAACAGCCAACCACGCTCGTTATAGGTATATGTAGTGTTCTGTAAAAAGCTTTGCCCGTTGTTTGTACTGTGCAGATGTTTGGTCATTACTTGTCCAATCTCGTTATAATCGTTTTGGCTTAACAAAATAGCTGTAGAAGGCGCGTTGCTGCCCACTGTAATTGCTTCCCAGGTTTGCTTTTTGCGGCCCACGTGATCGTAATAGTAAGAAGTACCTATGGTTAAAGCCGGTGCAGTTGTGCTGGCAGCTGTGTAATGATGCCGTATGGTATTAGTTACTTCATTGCTAAAGTCATATGTATTTACTACATCATCGTAATTGCTTGGGTTTGCTGTTCCTGTCGTTCCACCTAAGTAATGTTCTTTTAAAGTTTCCACAGGTCTGCCTAAGCCATCATAATAGTTTGTAGTAAAAAGCAAGGTTCCGTATGTACCGTCGGTATTTAAAACCGCTGTTTTTTTCCCGGTAAGTTGCCCGGTAACATCGGCCGCTAAACCACTTGCCGACGCAACATAGGGGTTACCTGGGAAATTGTAATTATCATAATAATTAACAACCAACGGTACAACGTTCGTACTATTTGGAAAACAATTGTTCGTATAACCTTGTACCCCACCTGATGATACCGGCGCTTCCCATTGTGCAAACAAGTTAGCCTGAAGCTGTGGAGTTACGTAGTTTTGTAATGCAACCCTTGTGCTGGTGTTTGATTTTTCTACTCCGGTCATAATTACTCTACTCAATACATCGTATTTCGTAAAAGCCCACTCCTGCCGGGTTAATTGATTTGCGTCCCTACTAAATATTGGCTGATCAAGCAAGTTATACACCGTTTCTTCTACACCTTTACCTGGCAACTGCTTGGTGATAAGGCGGTTTCTACCATCATAATTATATTGGTAACACAAGCTATTAAGTGTTGCCTGGTTATTAGCACTGCTTATGCCACCACTAGCGTCCGCTCCTGAGCCAGGGGGCAATACAAAGGCTAGGTTACCATAATCGTCGTAAACATAATACGTACTAAGGATTTCCACCAAATTCGATACCGCATTAAAATTATAGGTTCGCTTTAATATTATGTGTCCATCTTTGTCTTTATATTCTTCAACGGTATTAAGGCGGGTGTCTGAGCTTAGTTTGCTTGGCCAGTTTTCGTCCTGTGTTACTGTTACAAACAAACTATTGGCCGCATAAGGCTTATTAAAAACAAGTGCACGATTGCCACTGCCATCCACCGTTACGCTATATTGATTAGCCCAGTATTTTGAGCCATCGTTACTTGTATAAATCGTTTTCTTTGTATGGCCGGACGTTGTGTTTGGTGTAGTAACCGTGGTGCCGGTAAGTTGCCATGCATCGCCGGGCGCTCCTTGTTCCACCTCCCGATTCAAGGGCGATGTTTCAAAGGCTGTTACTGCCTGTGGGGTGGTAATAGGCGAAACGCCTGTGGGTGGGCTGGTATAAAATGCAGCTTGTCCCGCACCTGCTGTAAGTGCATTAGCCCTATAGCTGCCGTCGCTTATTACAGATGGAGAAACAGCATAGGGCAGATATTTAGTCGCCTCCCTGCCAAATTGGTCATATGCAACAGGCTGTACCAGATCATTACCTGTGGGGGATCCTTTTATCTGTACAGTTTGAATGGGTCTGCCTAATCCATCGATATATTGTATAGTTTGCATAAGCTGGCAACTTGTATAACTATTTCCAACACTATAGCTGGGTACCCTGGGAGTGGATGTCATGATGTAATTCATGTTAGCCGAGGGTGCCGTTGCCATGGGAATACAATCTGAAAGTATATAAAACTGGTACGTTCCGGTTGCGCCATTTACGCTGAACCCGGTACTAAAAACAATACTACTGTTATTATAATATTGCCCCGGTGCTAATGTAGTAGTATTAAGCGGCTGGCTTACCAGGGTCTGCGCTTTTAAATTAAAGCTATTAAATATCAGCATCAAAACAACCCAAATTGGCGCTGATTTATATTTTCTGTTTACCTTTTTAATTAACATACTTTTAAGTTTTAGGTTGAGGCTATACTTATTTTGTTTGTTGTTTCAAACAGCAACTATGTCCTTACATTCAGACTTTAACTGTCTCAATGACTTTTTGACTGACTATTAACGAGCCTGCAATGGCATGCTGTTTTCATATAATTTATTTGACACTTTTGTTTGCTATTGACCTTGATAGTGGTAATCAATATGTTTTATAATATTGCCATCTTTATCTCTAATGTTCATCAAGCGCTCATGAGGATCATATTCATAATATGTTGTCTCTCCCTTTGCGTCTGTTGCACTGGTAATGCCCACCAAGTAATCATAGGTGTAGGTTGTCATTTGGGCGTCGGAAGGATAAATGCGAACATCATCATAAGCTGTTCCTCCGGTTATTGCCATTGTTGCCCCGGTATAGCTGGACGGCGCTTTATATTGCCAAACGCCTGCGGATAAATACCAATAACTAATCACATAAGTACGGGTTGTGGGATTTGGGGGTGTCCAACCTGGAGTAAAAGTGGTTCCCACAAAATAATTATGGCCTGTATGCGCAGTTCCTGAAGTAACTCCGGCCACGGTACTTTCTTCAAAACCCTCGTAATAAAATTCCTTTATACCACTCTGGTTACTTACAACCGCCGGATAAGAGCCATTAACAAAAGTTGTTGCAGCCAAGGTTTGCACACAAGTTGCTTTTATGGTATAGGTGCCCGGGGTAAGGCCCGTTAATGTTTGAGTTATAGGATACGAAGATCCGGATGTAGACAGATAGAATGTATTAGAATAGCTTGGCCCTGTAACTGCAATTGAAGCAGTGGCATTAGGGTTGGTTATCCCGGCGGCATCACCACTGATGGCATAGCTTATTGTTGTAGAACCACTATAACCTACATTTATAGTTTGTGAATATGATTGCGAACTACTGGCAGGAATGGAAATACCAATAGTTCCATAGCCATTACTTGTTACTGTAGTTATTGAATTCGCTGCATTTTTAACAACCGCAACTAAATAACTGTTATTGTATCCCCATTGATAAGCTTGATTAGCGCCGGATGCAATATGCTCTTGCAGGGGGTTACCGGTTCCGTCATAATTATCTATATATATTCTGGCATCATAGCTCCCGTCTTTAGTTAGCGTGCCAGAGCTTGTTACTGATGAAGGTATAAAACTTGCTGCCGGAATTGCTGGCAAATTGGCTACATATTTTATTTTTTGAAATGGAAAACTGGCATCAAAGCTTAAAAGTGAAGATGCTGTTGTTCTTAAATTAGTTCCATCGGCATTAGTTAATTGCTTAGTACTTTCAACGGGTATAGATAATGCATTTAAGTTTTGCAAATTTGCCACACCAATAGTAAAAGCATCGCTTGGAGTAATGCCCATTAGGTTATAATCAAGGGGGTATTTTATTAAATTAGCCTCTAATTGTCCTTTACTATCTGTAGTGACTGATTCTACCATATTTCTGGTTCCGTTTACGCTATCATAGGTATAGTTTTTAGTAGTGGCTACAGTATTTGTCGAGTTATCAGAGGGATAATCTGTTTCGACTGTTTGCTGCAAATATGGATAATAGGTATAGTTACGAATTGCTGACATGCGCCAGAAATGATAGGAATAGGCCGATACCGGAACTATTTTAACCCCCGGAAGAATAGATTTTACAAAAGTGTTAAATCTATTAGGATCGGAATTGTAGCTATTAACAACAGTTTTAACGGGAAGACCAGTACCATTAAAATATAATTCTGATAAAACGAGTCCCCTTTCAAAACTACGATCACTATAGTAGGTTAGCAGCCCATCGGTTGGCGCTACATAGTTGAAATCGTCCGGTGAATTATCCATATAACCATTATCGTGATTGGAGAAAACGGTAGTTTTCATACCATTGTAAACTCCATTATTAAATTGTCGCTCAATTACGTTGCTGTAAGTAACAATTGCTCCATCGCTGTTATGGGCCGGATAAATGGAATTGCAGGAAAAGTATTGATACGCCACTAAGAATTGATTAATTCCCGAAAAACCAGGCTGATTGGTTAATGTTAATGATGGCTGAATAACAAAATAAGTAGGTAATGGGCTTCCTAATATTCCGCTTGATACATTATTGGTTAGGTCATTCACGTAATCATATGTATATGAAATACTTTGCCCTGTAATATTATCTGTCGATACAACTGATTTAACTCGTAATCCACCTGCTGCTGTTTCCGAAACCGATGTTAAACTTATAGGCAAATTCCCTACCCAACTTTTATATCTGTTCAACTCATATTGAAATGCCGTTATACCGCCACTCGGATAGGTTATTTGAGTTAGAATACCGGCCTGTGCGTAAGTAAGACTTGGGGTGCGGAATGTATTATATGCCGTGGGGCCTGTACTAAAATTTGTAACGTCTGGTAAGGATTGCAACCCATTGTAAAAACCCCAATGATCTACGTTGTACGAACCATAATTAGGTAACAATGTGGTGTTATAGCTAAATACATAAGGTGGCAGGGCTGTACCGACAACGTTATTATAGTACCCATATTCTTGTATAGAATTTAGAAATAAACGGGTATTGTTGGTATTTCCCCAGGAGTAGCTGAATTTAAAATCTTTTAGTTTATTATTCAGGTTATCATCTAATTCGACATCATTTAACTGATACCAGCACGAGGGTGGGTTTTGATTGGTTTTTGGGACATTTGCTAAAGGATCTCCTGATGGTGGTTGAAGCTCAGGATAAGCGGCATATATACTAGATGCGATTTTCTGCCCAAAAACGGAGACAACGCCGTTGCCCGTGGTGTTAATATTAAAATTAGCCAACTCTCCATCAAGTAAATCCGGCTCATAAGATCTTTGCGAATTAAATTTAAGTGATCCTTCAGGAAAAGTGATACTTTGTAAATATACAGGGTCAACAATATTGACACTGGCATCATTCACGTCTGGAGCGGATTGATTGGCATAGATAACTACACTTCCTGTCGTTTCCATGCTATAAACTCCGTCACTATACCCCGGGCTGTATTGATACACAACACCATCTCTCTTATATTGAAACGTTATTACTTTTTTGCTTGGTAATACGATTTTGGTGATATGCCAAGCATTAGGTATAACTTCTACGTTATAAGCATAATATAAGCCCGCTCTGTTAAATTCTATGGCTGCATTTGAGCCATTTCCATTAGGGTCATCGCCAAAATAATACTGCGTACCATCTCCTGTTGTAATAATAAATTCTACAAACGTGTTTGACTTAAGAGTACTTGTTGTTCCATTAGGAAAGGGCTTGAAAGTATAACTCCCATTTGCCATCACCTCTTGTACGGTAATGGTAGTGCCGTTATTTGACCGAACTTTCCAGTTTCCATCTTCCCCCATAAAAAAAGCGCCGCTGATATCGTTAATATTAAAATCAAACTCATCGGGCGCGTAATCATCCTCTAATGCTGCACCATCTAATGATAATGCTCCAGGATAAGCGTTGCCAAGGTTAGCTGCCCAGTTTGAGTTATTATTTGTAAGATTATTTTTATCAACTTTTGAATGGTAATACCAACCTAAATGATGCCCTTGAGGATAGTCAGTAGGATCAGCACCGTAGGCATAAGCTGCAACAAACTCATCAGGTGCACCATTCACTTTTCGGGTTATGGCCGAGCCTGCGAACAAACTCCAGCCCGTACCCACCCAACCTGCATGGTTATTGGGTCTAACGCCTTGTGAGTCGTAAGTAAGGTAGACAGGAAGATCGAAATTATCAACCTTTATATCATATAACGGAATCTTTATGTTTGCTGTTCCGGTAAATCCACTTACCGGAACTTTCCCATATTGTGTGAATGCAGCCGGGTTCGGAGAATTTGCCAATTCTTTTCCTGTAATGTCTGAAAAATTAGCCTGAACCTGATAGTTGTTCTGCGCCTTCACATTTACCAATAGCAAAAACAAAAAAAACATTAAGCAAATTGAAGCCCGTTTTAATTTCTTCATTGAAATATTATTTAAAATGGTAAAAGAATACATATAAAAATGCCGTATCTGTTATAAGTGAAATCCCTTATATTTTAAGGAACAGCCCCCGATCAACAATTTTTATTTTTTTAATTGATCAATTTCTTCCTGTTGTTTTTTTAATTGCTCCTGCATTTGAATCAATACTTTTTGCTGGTCGCTGAGTTGCTTGTCCTTGTCAATCAAATACAAAGTCAACTCTTCTACTTTTTGCAATAGCTTTATTTGATTATCGCCTACATTCAACCCATTAGTCTGCATTTCTTTGGCTGAAGGAATTTCGGGTAAATGATGGTTCTGATCAATGTATTTTTTAAGATCGGCTAAAGAGAATAAATGATAAGCGGGCTCAAAAACAAAATCGGCACCCGTGGTATTTACCACCACCTGGTTGGCTCTTACATTACCATTAACATCCAGCTTATAGGCCGTATTAACTTGTGTTTTTTTGCCAATGAGCACATTTCCGCTCCCTTGTATCCACATGCCCAGTGTTTCGTTGTTGCTGTTGTCATGATTAAAAAAAGCAAATCCGCCCATGCTGCCGGGGCCCTGGTTGGCTATGAAATCAGTTTCGCCATTGCCGCCCAGTCTGTTCCAGCCTATAAGCATTTGCCCGGTATTGGCTAATGTATTTGGTAAGGTGCTAAGCCCTCCATTAGGGTCCAGATTACTACGAATACCGGATGCTATAAATGACCCCATTACCTGGAGCTTGCTTGCAGGGGTGGTTGTTCCGATACCTAAATATCCAGTGTTATCAATTCGCATCGCTTCGGTAAGTGCTGCTGTTGCATTGACCGTTGTGCGAAAAACAATAGCCGATCCCTGTGAAGATCCGGGGACCCAGTTTTCAGTCGTCATTCCCATTATTACAGCTCCGGGAAGTTCAGTAGAACTGGTGGCGTTAAATACACCAAAATTGATCTGTCCGACAGCCGCCCCGAGGTTCGGGTTGCCACTAGCAATGGATCTATACAAGCCTAAAGACGAAGGGGTCGTAGCCACTATGCTCAATGGCTCTTGTGGTGTTGTGGTACCAATACCTACATTTCCGCTTGATGGAAATGTATTTTGGGCAAAAGATATTTGACATACCGAGATAATAGTAATAAGGGTTAAGCAGATTTTTTTCATGCGATTGTGAAAGTTGATTATATGCGAATAAAAATGTTAGAGCCATGGCATGCACGGCTATTTGCTATAGTTAATTAAAGAATGAGCGTAAATTGATTGTTTGCTTATTGGAATAACACAGAAGATGAATGATTCCCATCACAAGCTATTGCCAGAATAATTTCCGTGTCAGAGATTGATTTCAGAACGGCATTGTAAAGGGTATTCGGAGAAAAGTTCATTTATTTGTGATTTGATGAGGTTTAGAATAAAATTATTGTGCAGTTAATATAAGGACATTGTTTCTGTTGTTATCTACCTTTTGTTTGTAACTTTTTTATTACGAACAGGTGTTGAATTACAAACAATCTGCTTATTTCTTCGAGCCATCCAAAGGCAACGAAGAGAAACGTAGTTGTCTGCGAGTAACGAAAAAGGTCTATGCAGAAGGAGCACAACGTGCGGCTGCATAGTATGCTGCACAAACAACTGGCAATGGGTTTGAAACAATGCCAAAGCATTGTAATATCAAACGCTGTGACAGTTGTGCAGCCTTTTTCGTAGGCGTAGGCGAGCCAAACAATATGAGCGTCTGGGTTTTTATGTGTTGAATGTTGCAAGCGTCACCTGGTCGAATAGACCAAGTGTAAGCATGGCATAAATGAAACTTATAAAAACACTGAGAAAGCGAATGTGGAGTTTTCCGCTCGCTGCTGACAATCAGTGTGACAAGTCGGCCATAGCCGGTGATTGGCAATGTGCTGAAAAGCTAATTGACAATCATGTAACTTGGCGCATCTGTTTGCAAGTGTAAGGAAAACGGAACACCTTTCTTCCTAGTGTGTGAGAGGCCTCTGCGTCTAGCCATAACAGAGCTTGCCTTTCCTCATCTAAGCAACAAATGAGGCTAAGGCAAGTGAGTGTTATGGTTTTTACTTACTCAAATACTTATAAATCAAACGCAATTTGGCAGTTAGATGATGATAAAAGAGCCAACCGATTGGTTAGCTCTTTAGAGAATAAGGGTGCTATCTATTTGGCGTACTGTTTATAGCAATCAATGCATATATTCCAAAACCAAGAACACCAACTCCTAAAATGCCTCTGCAAATGGTTGACCACGTTGTTACATCAAAGTCCAACTGAGTGAAAGCGCACAACAGAAATAAAACGAATGACGGCACGAGCCATATTAGTAATCCGATCTTTGTATTTGACATATCTTGTTTAAATTAAGTATGCGTGATTCTGGATTTTAATTGTCCTTAACAAAACGTAATGAACATCTATCTGCTGGCCTGTAATAATCAAGGTAAGCAGTCAACACTTGTGTGGAGCCTTCAGGGTAATCAGATATTCCAAACCCGTAGATCATTGTGTTATTAGGTACAGGTGTTGAAGTCCAGAATGTAGTGCCGCCTCCATTTTTGCTGTCAAGGTTGCCGTTCATGCTTCCCTCAAAAGTGGCATCAGCACTATTGTAAAAGCCAAAAGGGAATGCATCAAACTTGGTGGAATTATCACCATAAACGTATGCCCATGATGGATCTACCAATTTACCGGCTATTGACCCGGACGCCGTTCCATTGCCATTGTTATCTACGGAACCACCTATAAATAAAAGTAGTTTGCTGCAATCAGCTTGCGTGGGTAATCGCCATCCAGATGGTAATTGAACTCCTGTTGCTTCTGCGTAGGTATAGAGTTTACCTGAACCTGTTAGATTCCCTGTAACATTGTCATAATTCACTCCACCAGCACCATTGTAATTAAGGGTTGTCCATGTTTGGGTGCCAATTACAGCAGTTGGATAGGTACTTCCATTAATGCTTACGGTGTTTGAGGCTTGTTGCGGAGTTGGGGTGTTCTTTTTAGAGCATGATGTGAACATTACGCCAGTAATGATGGTTAGGAATATGAGTTTTTTCATTTGAAATAAATGGATCTAGGTATGTACCGATTAGCCCCCCATCGGTAAGTTAAACATGAAGTGTGGGCTTACCACTTCAACTTTTAAATAAAGAGTGTGCGTTCCAGATTTCATCAATAATTAGGTGGACATAGCATCAACTATGTGTAGTTCAATCTAGTTCCTGTTTTGTATAATTATATCTGGAGCTCTTTCGCCTCTGTCAACTTGATAAAGCTGACCATAGTGAAAGTAAAAGAAGTAAGGCGGCTCGGTGTATGACCAGTTGTTGATCCATTTGTAAACTGCCCATTCATTTGAGGATTTAACCATATCAAACGAACGTTTGTGGTTCTGTTTAAAGAATGTTTCTGCGGTTTCTCCGATCTGATAGTGGATAGAACCACAACTTGACAGAATCAACATTAAAAGAGCAAGGACGAAGTAGGTTTTCTTCATGACTGTAAATTTGATTTAAGTACTGATGCAGTCCTCATCAGTTGTTGATTAAACACAATAAGCGCAGGACTGAACTCAGTTTGCGTCTCGGATGGCTCGGGAAAGCCAGGCAACAACAAACAAGCCAACCCCACGCTTACTGCGTGGGCGTTGAACTTATTCACTCTTGCTGCCTTCTTTAAATTTCCCGATTTTCCGAGACAGAACAAAAAGCTTAACGCTTATATCTTAAATAAATTGATGTCTGGTAATGTATGTTTGCGGGTGCCTCCTTGTTTTATTGCGAAGTTAATAAACTGTTTTCACTCTAAGCCACAGATAGCATTCGTTTTCTTTGCCCTGCTGTAACTTTATACTTTATAAGCTTGAAGCTGTGGTATTTATGTTGCTCATCTATATACTCATACATAGCCGAAGGAGTATTGATGCACCAATCTGTTTTCACGCAGCTTTCAATGTCGATCTGTGTTGTTGTTTTAGAAGTCAGATAGTAAACGTACCGTGTAAATAAAGCAGTGATGTTGTGCAATCTGGCATCCTCCAAAATCTGTTCAAAGCCATAATGAATAGCAAACAGATTATCACTTCTGCATTCCAATCTTAAGTAAAGCAGGGGGTTAACGAACTCATGGACGATTATTCCATCTGTAGATTTGCTACTCCCCCTTATTAATGTAAACCGTAATTCTTCTTGTTCAATCGTTGATAACAGCTTCTGTGCTTGTTTCAAAATGGCAAAGTAAGCCTCTTTCACTGCTATGTTATAAGGTGAAAGCTGTAAAGTGTTGTGTAAGTTCTTGTTCATCTGTGTTGTGTTAATGGTAAATAAAAAAGCCCTGGTGTGCTAACACCAAGGCTTGTAAATGAATTAATAAATAGCAACTAACCTGTGTTAGCCTTTAAAACAATGGATAAACTCCCTGTTTTGGTAAGCAATAGTGTTGGCGAAGTGGGTTGGCAAATCCGGTTTCAAACTCACCTGATTACTCCTGATATCCATTGGATGATCTTGCAGTAGCTTAGTAATTTGATTAGCAAAGCGGCAGTTGTGAAATTCAAACTCAACACGGTAAACCAAATCACCACCACATTCAAGGTGAATGTAAAATGTGTTGGTAAGGAAGGAGTGCATTGATAAATAACCCTCGTTTGGATCATCCTTGTAATCACGCTCAAAGTACTGCTCTCCTTTGGCGAGATAGAGCTGCTTAACTAACATTATGATGCGGTGATATTGTGCTTCAAGGGAGGCATTTTGCATTTTAAGGGTTGTCCAATTGGGGGTGGAAACAGCTCTTCCCCATGTTTTTCGGAGAGCTTTCTTTGTGGTGTTTTGTGGCTGCTTACTAGCTGGCAGCACTTCGGTAGTGTATCTTTTCATTTTGATGCATTGATGTTTGTTTAACGAGGTGAATATGTTGGGTTGATTGGTGTGGATGGATTTTGGAGGGATAGGTTGGGCACTAGATATAGATGAGTTGACTTTTAAAATAAAACCTGTAGATCGGTTAATTTTTTGGTTTGAAAGACAGGCTGTGAGATTGCCTCATAGAATCAATTGCTTTCTTTCGAGAGTATGGCGGGGGGTAATTATCAGACCAGCGCCCGTGAGAAGAACACTCTCAAGACCTATAACTAAAGTCCTTTCTTATAATGAAGTGGAGGGGTAGGTTGGTAGATGGGGGCTATAAAAATTTATATGGGTAGGCGATTTAGATAAAGGCAGGTTGAAATACATATGTAGATGGTCTTCCTGAAAATCTTCATTCTTTGTAACCGTACCTTATAAAGGTGAAACGTGTAAAAAATAAGAAGCTTGGAGCTTACCTTTTTAAAAGGCAGCCTTTTTATCAAATCCTTTAACCATGTTGACCTTTAAACAATAGGGATTGGCAAGTCTTGTCATTTGCGCACTTTGGCTACATAGCTTGCAGAACGTGCGGGGAGGCGGTATAATGTGCAAATTGCATGGTTTACGAGTAATTGTTGCAAAACAGGGTGTTTAGCTGTGTTGAGCGTTAACCTGTTGTTTTACAAGTTAACTATTCGACCGGGATAGGTGATGTTGTTTAATATCTTTACCTTTTAAAAAAGCAGGAAACGAAGAAAGCCACCTTGTGGGGTGGCTTTTATATTGTCATTACATTAATTCATGTTTTACTTAGGTTGATCTTTTTAAGATAAGCACATTGTAGCTTACGGCTCTTAGCCGATATGGTTTAGTTGAAGATGTTTTATAACATCTTCAAGGGTGAATGAACATATGATCTCTTCATTGATATACTGAGATAATAACTCATCCAACGACCAATAACCAGGAAGGACAAAGCTATATTCTTGACTGTCCAGTTGATTTGAAATACCCAATTCTATTTCGTTTCCAGGTAGTTCCTTGTATTTAAAAGCAATGCTGTGTTCCATACAAAGGAAAACGCTCTTTAAGTTAGCTATTTCCACATCTGATAAGGAATGATAATATTTTTCAAACTCTTCTCTAAAGAAGTATTTGTATTCATCCTCTCCTGGCTCATCGTACTTATAAAATAAGTGTTCAACTTCTATGATGTTTGGTATATTATGCCTTTTAACACTTCTTGTGATCAGTTTATTTAAGGCAGATTCTGTAAGACATTCTTGTTTTGCTTGTTTTATATTGGTTTCCATGTTGCTATTTTCAGTTTGTAATTAATAATAAATGTTGATCTCATAAGGCCAATCTCTAAATCTATCTTAATGTGCTAATTGAAAATAGTAGCTTTTAATAAAGGGGATGCAAACAAGTCACCTAAATCGTGGTGACTTGCACAAACTCTCCACTTGTATTTTATTATTCTATTTCCCCAGCCAACCTTTTGGCAATACTTGAAAACTGAATGTTAGCAGGATTTTGAGAGATTACAGTATCGTTGATATACTTACTTACCTTCAGGAACCCGCTTATTATATGGTTAACAGCTTTGTAATAGGCAAAAATGTGAGCAGCAACTTCATCTCCCTTTGGAGAAAAGGACTTAAGTTGAGTCCTCATGGCTTTTTTGAAGTCTTCGTCCTTACTCATAGCACCAACTTCCCTTGTGTGCTTTCTGAGATATTTCGTTAATTCAAATCCTGCTTTTAATTCGAAACTAAATAGGTTAGTGGTATCAATTAAAGTACTTATTGTTGAGTCATCTATTGAAACTTCTATTGCTTGTGCATTACTATTCATGGTCATTATGTTTTTGGGCATTAAAATTGGGGGATCTGAATAGTGAATCTGGGGGAATACTAATCTGAGTAGCGATGAATTTTGGTGATATAACCCTGCTTATCAGCTATTTATTGACATAAAGATACGGAAAAGTATTGGATACTACAAGTCTATTTTGACATTTGTGAAAAAGCGCTGAAGATGCTTATTGGGCGCTTTACTGTTTATTTAAAGGTCCATTTTCTATGGAAATGGGGCCAGGAGTTGGCTCTATCTATTACGTATTTGATGGGGAGGAGGTCAAATCACCTTTCAAATGGATTGGCTTTTTAAAAGGTAATTGTTACCATTTTATATTTATAGATTTGACAATGTTAACTTTTAAAAAGATAGAATAATGGCAACAAGCAATCCCCCAAATTCCTGCGCGACCCACTAATAACTAACACATATTAATATATATCTTAATAGCTCTTTCGTAGTTAGTGCTCCCTCCAGGAATATGTGACATAGATTTGGTTAAGTGGCTGACAATTCGTATCTTTATATAACATCTTTCCGCTACTTCCCATAGCGTACAGATTCAATCAGTTCGAAAAAATTGTAATTAGATCTGCCTTTTTTTACTTTTAACCTGAATTATTTATGGGTGATACTTTTATCCCATTTGTAACAATACCTTATCTTACAAGCCAATTATTAGAAGAGATACATTATAAAGACATTTTGATTTATGGCATAGTAAAGTCATTTAGGAACTCGGAAACCGGCCTTTGCTGCCCAAGCTATGAGTCCATTGCCAAAATCGCCAATACCGGCCGTAAATTCGTGAGCGAATCACTACAGCGTTTGGAAAAAGCCAAACTTGTATTTATAGATCGTTCTAACAAACCTAAAGTTGTTAACCGTTATTATTTCGCCCGTTTAGATTATTATAACAGGATACCTGTAGAGGTGATGAAAGTAAATCTAACAGCAAATCAAAAAGCGATGTTGATTTGTATGGCTCAATTTTTCATTGGTGAGGGTATCCGTATACCCCGAAACATTAAAGATAAAGCTGCACGGTTAGGCTTGTCTTACAAAATGCTTTACTCCCAATATATGCCATTGGTTAAGGAGGGTTTTATAATTGAAACAGTGAAACAATATAAGTTCTCTGATCAGTCCAAAGTCTATCATGAGTTAAGCGATAAGATTGAGTGGATTTATCATAACAATGATAAACACTATAAGGAATCCTTAGATAAAAAGAGGCTCAAATTTATAATGGATGGACCGTCATCAATTTGCAATGATGATTTAAAAGGTACGATTGATATAGCACCATCTAAAATGATATTAATGTAAAAGGCGGGTAGAGCTTTGATTGTGTTTGCACATTTTCATGTAAACACTCCTTAATAATCTATTCTTTGGATGTAAAATGTGCAATATCTGTTTTTTTTAAATATTCATTGGAAGGTTATATTTTGGAGCAATAAACTCATATCCCCTTTGCCATTTCTTTTTCACCAACACTTTAATATCTCTGGTATCATAATAACGTTCAATATCTGAAGCTTTTGCGTTTCTATTAACATTATGTTCTTTGTATATATCTTGTAAGATTTCTTTAATTTTTGAACAAGGAAGTTTTTTGATTGAGCCTATGGTTATGTATATGGCATCTATAATAGGGTGACTATTCATACCAGTTTCTGCATCACGCAAGATGACTGCTCGTTGTATTTTACGGTGATTAAAGTTTAAAGCAAGCATTTCGGTTATATGAAGCTTAAAATAAGCCCCTACAATCAATGGGAATTGTCTCCTAAGTACCGCGACTTGTCGCTGATATTCGTATGGTTCGCTGGTTCTAAAGCCCTCTATTTCATTTAAGATATTGGTAATATCTAGATAAACTTCTGGCGAGGTATATTTGCCACCAAAGCGCTTTAACAGGTCGGCCTTATCTACCTTAGAATAGCATATCTCATAATTAATGTTAAATGCTTTAGTCCGTTCATAGGCTTCAATCAAATTTTCGATCCTTGAATAATATTCTCTAACCTTGTTTTGATAAAAATAATTGTCGAGTTTAAAATAATTAATGCTTTCTTCATAGAACACCTCTTCATCGACTAATGTTCTCTTTGGTGACTCTACCGGTTTATTTAAAAGGTTAACATAGGGGAATATTCTCTCCAATGCTTCAGTATACAGCTTCTGTGCAAATTGCGTTGTTGCAGCCATCTTTAATGTTTTAATAGCTTTGTATACTTCTCCACTGGTATTAAATTCATCGACAATCTGTTGAGGGGTTTTACAATGTATTTTATCGTGAGTATCCGTAATGTGAATAATGTTGCTTACTCCATTTCTAATTCTGCCTACGATCTGTATCGTGTCGGTATAGGGATCAACTACGGTATGATCAGCATATTTAGCAGTAGTAAGTATAATTAAAGTTGGTTTAATATCTTTTAGCTTTATGTCAAGTCCATTATAAAAGCTGCTTGTGAAGAAATTGTACTTTTTGAGGCGCGCCTCAAGATTAAATTCGCTGAATACATTTACATACTTTTGTATTTCTAATTCCCTTCGGCTAAATGCCGAGCAAAAGATATTTGATTCAGCTAATATGCCCAGGTTATCAATTAGGCTTTTAATCCCATCAATCGAATTATAAAATATGCAGTAGTTTTCGTCTTCAATAATATTGATCTGTTTCCGCAACGCATATGCTATGTTATTTGTATTAATCAGTTTCAGCTCCTTTTTAACATCATAGATGGGGTTAATTGAAGCGTTTATAAAACCTTGTTCTTTAAACCTTGGGTCACTAAATCTTAACGGCGTAGCAGAAATGATAGCTTTCCTTTTAAATTTAAAAAAGTCATTAAATGGCAGAATAAGATACTCTCTATATGAATTGTCAAGTAAATACTTGTGACCTTCGTCAAAAAGGAGAAAGTACTCTTCGTACATATTTATACCTAACTCTCGCATAACTTCTTTTACTTTGAAAAGAAAGCTTTCTGGTGTGGTAAGTATAGTTTTGAAAAGAATATCCTGCCTGGAAAGATATTCGATTAATTCGTTATTATGGATGTCTTCATATACGGCAATTGTGTTATTTTCAGTAGCATGAATTTCCTGTTTCCCTTTTATTACGGGCAGATTTGGAAGAACAATAATTGAATTGCGCTTTTCCTTAATTTCAACGGTTGTGGCACCAATACCCGGCAGGCATTTATAAATGATAGTATTAGAAGGAATAGGATTTAATCGTTTGTCGATTATATTACCGTAGAATCCGGTTGATTTAGTATAATTAAATGTAAAGTCAACTTTTTCTGGCTCGTTATTTACAAGCGTCATAGATAAAATATTATTTTGTTCGTTTATAGCAATTAACGATATCAGCTGCTATATCAAGCACCTGATATGTTCATATTCTCTTATTCTTTATAGTTTTCATCTTCCATATAGTCGATTTCCGCTACTTCCTCCGGTTCATCGATTGAGGAACTCTCGACTTCGATATTATTATAATACTCTAAGTATTCATTCATTTCAGCTTCCGGAATCACTAATAATCCGTCCTCTTTCTTATATAAGTCATAAAGGGTAAACTTGTCAACTATCTCCCAATCTGATATTTGATTGATTACAAGTTTACCGCCATTAAATTCGCGATCAATATCAACATTTTTTACATGTATCGTTTTACCTTTTAGATCTTCTGGTCTTATTTCTTTCGGGCCTTTTGAACTTTTATAAAATAAGCTTTCGATACAAATGTAAAATGCAATTCCTTTTACTGCGTTATAAGAAACATTTCGTTTATAGCTAACCAATGCTACCGGGAATTTGGCAGTATCTTTAAATCTAATTACATCGATAAATTTGTAAAGTCCTGGTTGAAGATCAAGCGGTTGTGTTAATGTGTTTAAGAGTGTCATTATATTTGTTTTTTAGTGTAGCACCATTGCTGACAGAACAAAAGTGAGAAGAGCGGAGAGGCTCAGCGCCAATAGTAAATTAGCAAATTGAGAAATTGCTATTGCCCTGTAATACTGACAGTTGCTATTTGATAAAATTGTACATTAAGCTACTCATGTAGTCCTTGGGTTCAGAGGTTATGGTTTCGATATGTACTTGTTTTAAAAGTTGAAGGAGTTCAAAAAGGAATGTGAGTTGAGTGTCTGAGAATTGTGTTCCTTTAGATGCTGTTAATGTAGTAGCCAATTCCAGGTATTTATATACAGTGTAGCATATCGTAAAATGACCTCTCTTTACTGTATTCTTAGGATTGATCAATCGTTTATCAGCCATTTCTTTGAGAACGGAGTAATCTAATTCCTGATCATTGAACTGACCGCTAGGATTAAGCATGAAATGTGTGGTGTCTCCAAATTGGGTTGGTGAATATTGAAATTTACGAATAGAGTTGATTAGGGATTCAGTGATCCAATGTATAAGGATGGGATCGTTTATCTTTGCGTCTGAGGTGGGTGTTTTAAAAGCTATGCTGTTTGTTTTATAAGTTTGAGTGGGTTTCAACAAAAGTAAAAGCTGAGCTAACTCTCTTGCACGCTTTTTTGAATTATAATCATCATGGGCATGTTGTATACCAGTGAAAACAGCATCAAATACTGACAGCACTACATACATCAGATTATCATAATGATCCTCTATTTGGTAGTTTGCCAATAGCGTTTTGAAATTAGCTTCAAACTCTTCTTCATTGTCAAATGGGCTCCATTCTACAGTGTTAGTTAATAATTCTACCTCATACCCTGGATATTCTGCGTCAAATTCTTCTATAGAATTGTAATTAAGGGCTATAGATATACCTCTCTTATCTGGTGTTAGGTGGTATGTTGCCATGCTGCTATTATAAGAAAAAAGCAGGACTGTCGCCAATCCTGCTTTGAATTTTAAGTTGCAATGGCGTTATGCTATCAGGTAGAGCTTTAAATCAGTCTTTTGCTGTTTATATTTACTTAAGCTAATTGATGGTGCTAAAATAAATCTGTAATGATTGATTATTTGTTTAAGGCAAGGAATAACACTAAGGATTACTTTATCATTCATTTCATCAATTAGTTTCTGATCAAAATCTTCAAGATAAATATTAGTAATTTTATTACCATACTCATGCCCCATAGCTTCAGCAATCATTTCATTTGGATACCCAAGCCTTTTAGCTGTGGTTGCCCAGGTATGGCGAGTAACATAAGTGGTTATGTTATTATCAATCTTGCAGTTCATCGCAATGCGGTTTAAGTATTTATTAGTGACCTTAATCCATTGTCGGGTAACCTTTTGTGCTTCCACGCTATCTTCAATAATTCCTTTAGGAAACACGGGCAGTAGATAACCAGATTGGTTGTCTTTATAGAAGTTGAATATCCTTAGTGCAACAGGATGAAGTTTTATAGTATAAAGCTTCTTAGTCTTGCGCCTTCTATAAGTTAAGCAGCCCTTATATATGTTTTGCTTAGTGAGGTAAGCCATATCTGTAAATGATATCCCTCTTAATACAAAACTGAGAAAGAAGAAGTTAGCAGCATGCCATTCTTGTGAGTTAGGTTTCTTCGGATACTGATAAAGCTGTGATATCTCCCCTACTCCAATTGCACGTTTAGCAGTTTTTTCTGTCTTTATTGATATATCATGAAACGGATAGGAGTCTCTCGTCACCAATTTGGCTTTAATGGCTTTATTATATAATGCCCTGATTGACCTAAAGTAGTTTCCAATGGTATTTTTTCTCATTCCATCTTTCACTAATTCATTTTGAAATCGGTCCAATAATGTGAAATCAATATCTTTAAACTCAATTTTTGAATTACCCGTAAACTCAATTAGTCTATTAATGGCTGTCCTGTAGATAAGTGCATTACCTGTTCTTTTTACTTGCAGGAAATCATCTACAACTTTATTAGCAAAATTCAGAAAAGACTTATCAATAATTGATTTCGGTTTCTCTGGAGATAATTTCGACTTGAGTTCTTCAAAACAAAATGAGCCAGCCTCTTCTATTTGAAGTATAGCTTTTTGGATTTCATAATATTTCTTACTTAATGCTATGTTGATAGTCCGAGCGTTTGGATGTGTATTTTTTAAATTGAGCTTGCTTAAATCCCAAAATATCTCATTTACAGATACGCCAGTGGGAATCAGATGCACTTTCTTAACATTGATAATTCTAAAGGCAATAGGATATGTGCCATCTGATTTTTTTCTTCTTGTGTCTAAAATAATTTTTAAATGAACCATAAATTTGAGTTTATGGTTATGGTTTACAAGTCAGCACGCTTAAAATTTGCAAACTATTTGCAAACCAATGCTTAATTTATAGGGCACCATTGACAAGCTGATGATCTATGACGAATACATAAACAGCGACGCAATTGAGAAACAACGCAATGAATTATATGCTATGGCATAATATCGAAAATCCGACATCCGAAATAGAAAATTTTTCGCATATTTGCATCCCGGTAAAAAATTGACTTGGTAGCTCAGCCGGTAGAGCAACTGACTCTTAATCAGTGGGTCGAGAGTTCGATCCTCTCCCAGGTCACTTATAAAATAGCCTTTTAGAGCAATCTAAGGGGCTTTTTTATTGGGCATCAGTTTGTAATTCGACTGATAAACTCAATATCCTTATAGTTAGTTTGTACATAGTTTGTACAGTACAAACCGATAACCATAGCAACAAAAACTATGGTAAAGCTAAAAACAGTTCTCGATACAAGGAGAGCAAAAGCAGATGGTTCATTCACAATCTTATTTAGAATCACGAACCACAAAGAAGTGAAATACTTACCATCAGGTATTTCAGCATTTCAAAACCAATGGGATGCAAAGTCGGCATCCCTAAACAAGCATCACCCCAATGCAGCTACACTCAATTCTATCATCAGTAAGAAGTATCATGAAATACAGAAGGCTCTCGTTAAACTTGAAGATAAGGAAACCTATAGTTTTGAACAGCTAAAGGACATACTCTCACCTGAGGTTAGACAAATTCAAGAAGTTAAACCAATAACCTTTGTAGCGTTTTCCAAAGGAGTAACAGATGGCATGATCAAAATTAAACGTACAGGGAACGCTCTTGTATACATAACAGCAGTCAACCGTTTGGTTGCCTATACAAATAAGCCTGAATTAACGTTTCCAGAGATAAACTATACCCTACTGGATAGCTTTAAAAGCCATCTACTAATTGAGGGATTGAGGAAGAACTCCATTGGCAATTATTTTAGATCGATTAGAGCATTGTACAACAAAGCAATCAAAGCTAAAGTAGTTGCAAGGGAACTGTATCCATTTAATGACATATCAATTCAAACTGAGAAGACTGCGAAACGAGCAATAAGAACTAATGAGCTCTTGGCGATTTATCAATATCCAAAGAAACCTGACTCACAGGAATGGCACGCATCTAACTTCTTCTTTCTAAGCTTTGCTTTAAGAGGAATATCATTTACAGATATGGCCTATCTCACTAAGCAAAACATATATAAAGGCTGCTTAACCTATAGAAGGCGCAAGACTAAGAAGCTTTATACTATAAAACTTCATCCTGTAGCACTAAGGATATTCAACTTCTATAAGGACAACCAATCTAGTTATCTATTGCCAGTGTTTCCTAAAGGAATTATTGAAGATAGCTTGGAAGCACAAAAGGTTACCCGACAATGGATTAAGGTCACTAATAAATACTTAAACCGCATCGCGATGAACTGCAAGATTGATAACAACATAACCACTTATGTTACTCGCCACACCTGGGCAACCACAGCTAAAAGACTTGGGTATCCAAATGAAATGATTGCTGAAGCTATGGGGCATGAGTATGGCAACAAGATCACAAACATCTACCTTGAAGACTTTGACCAGAAACTAATTGATGAAATGAATAATAAAGTAGTGACCAGTGTTATCCCTTGCCTAAAGCAGGTAATTAGTCCTTACAGGTTTACTTTAAGACCATCAATTAGCCTAAGCAAATACAAGCAGCAAAAGACCAACTTAAAACTCTACCTGATGGCATAACACTATTATGTAGCTTAAATTTAGAAGCAGGATTGGCGACAGTCCTGCTTTTTGTACTTTTGTTTTATGGCTACAAGGCAACAACAGTCAGAATTATTTCAATACGCTCAATTGTTAGAGATATATGGCACCGACATTCTAGAGCAGCTTATCGTAAATTTAGTTAATGTGTTTGATCGGTATGATGATATATTATTGGAAGAAGCTTCCACAATTCG
>Ga0206833_1065_pt1 | contig 26807 bp, 23 predicted proteins | sample Alteio_BWOrgCont_32_FD_152891 | JGI IMG/M metagenome (GOLD analysis project Ga0206833, IMG submission 152891) | Enriched cells from forest soil in Barre Woods Harvard Forest LTER site, Petersham, Massachusetts, United States -... | ecosystem: Environmental > Terrestrial > Soil > Temperate forest >... | reverse complement strand
TGGTTAATGAGAAAGGAAACATCACTTTACCTTTACTTGGCATTGTTAAAGCCGAAGGGCTAACCAAAGAGGAGCTTGAAGCTGAAATCAGAAAAGAGCTTATCGACAAAAAGATAGTATTAGACCCCATAGTTACCATACGTATACTTAATTACAAGATAACCATATTAGGCGAAGTCAATCATCCGGGAGTAATCCCTGTTCCAAACGAAAAAATCACACTGCCTGAAGCAATTGGTTTGGCGGCCGATTTAACACCCTTTGGCAGACGCGACAATGTTTTGCTGGCACGGCTTGTTGGAAACAAAATGGTTTACAAACGTTTCAGTTTGAATGATGACAAGTTATTCGATAAGGATTTATATTACCTGCAAAATAACGACTTAATTTATGTAGAGGGTAATAAAGCAAAAGCTGGTCAAAGCGATAGAAGTGCTCAAACTATTCCAATTTTTTTAAGCGCGGTATCATTACTGGCAGTTATATTATCATTGGCCATTCGCAGATAAAAATTAATTATTGATGAACGACTCAAGGAGGGAAAATCCAGATCATGTTGAATTGGATGAATCGAATAACTTTTTTAAGGATATTTCTTATCGCTACGTGCCATATTGGCCAATATTTTTATTTGCCTTTTTTTTATCAATAGCCGGCGCATGGATATATCTTCATTATCAAACGCCTATTTATGAAGCAAATGCATCCATTTTATTAAAAGATGAAAAAAACGATAGTGAAGGATCCAATATATTAGAATCCCTAAACGTTTCTGGAACAAAAAAAAATGTCGAAAATGAACTTGTTGTACTGAAGGCTCATTCTTTAATGCGACAAGTGGTTACAGAAATGGGGTTATATGCCCAGATTTATCAGAAAGGGAAGGTTCGGGATATACTTTCTTTCCCATCCTCTCCTGTTAAATTTGTTGCCCTATATCCAGATAGTATAGCAGATGTTTCGCACCCCATTTTATTTGAATACCTCCCGGCAAAAAATGCTATTAAAATAGATAATAGAAACTATCCTTTAAATACAACTGTTGAAACCCCATACGGGCTTTTTCAAATTTTCAAATCAGGCGATGCTACAAATTCATTTGTGGCAAATACCAAACATCCTTTTTCGCTTCAGTTAAAATCAGTAAAAACAGTTGCTAAACAGTTATCAGGTCCGTTTTCGGTATCTGCAAATTCAAAACAATCCACTGTTATTACGTTGAAGTTTAGTGATGAAAACCCGGAGCGGGCCGAGGCTATTCTCAATACTTTAATTAATGACTATAGCAAAAATGGGATAGAAGATAAAAACACTATTGCTTCACATACCCTGCAGTTTTTAGAAGACAGGTTAAGAATTGTAAATGGGGAACTTTCTAAAGTTGAAGGAGATATACAACAATATAAATCCAAAGAAAACATTGTTGATATATCTGAAGAGGGTAAAATGTTTTTAACCAGTGTTCAGGAAAGCGACCTTAAAATAAATGAAATCAGCATTCAGCTATCTGTACTGGATGAAGTTGAAAAATATGTTGTAAAAAAAAAGGCGATGCTCCCGGAGTTGTACCGGGAACGGCCATGATTACCGATCAATTACTATCACAACTACTTTTAAAACTTTATGAAGACGATTTGCAACTGGAAAGATTGAGGAAAGTTTCCGGGGAAAACTCGCCATCTATTATTGACATCAAAACTCAAATTGAACAGCTAAAACCAAGTATTCTCGAAAATATCCATACTATCCGTCAAAACCTCCTGGCTTCGAGACTTCAATTGCAAAATAATAATAATAAACTCACTTCCTCTTTAAAGCAAGTTCCACAAAAAGAACGTGCCCTGGTTGAAATTAGTCGCGATCAGTTAATTAAAAGCGGCATCTATTCATTTTTGTTGCAAAAACGGGAAGAGACGCAATTATCGTTGGCTGCATCAGTTTCTGATAGCCGTATTATTGACGCCGCCGAAACCAACCCCATTCCAATAAAGCCTGTTAAGAGTAATGTTTACCTTATTTGTTTGGTAATCGGCGTAATGTTATCCATATTTTTTGTACTGCTGCGTGAAGTTTATAATAAATTGGTGCTTTTCCGGTCAGAAATTAACAATGGTACATACGCTCCTATTATTGCGGAAATATTATTTGATCCGGGTGATGAACCTATAAAAATAAAAGACGGCAATAACACCATAATTGCAGAACAATTCAGAGCATTGCGGACAGCTTTAAGCTATGCCGGGATTCGTGATGATAAGAATGTTATCCTTACAACCTCTTCTATATCGGGTGAAGGAAAAAGCTTTATGGCCATTAACCTGGCTATAGCAATGACTTTAGCAAATAAAAAGGTAGCATTACTTGAATTGGATCTACGTAAACCCAAATTTGCTAAAATGCTAAAAATATCAAGGGAAAATGGAATTGCCGAATACCTTGTTGGATTAGCCACGATAGATGAAATTAAAAAACCCTTACCAGAAATACCCAATTTGTTTGTGTTTACAGCCGGATCAACAGCACCGAATCCTACTGAGTTATTGCTGGATAAAAAACTTGATTCTTTAATTGAGGAATTAAAAAAGGATTTTGACTACGTAATTATTGATTCTCCGCCGGTAAGTTTAATTACTGATGCTAAATTACTTAACGCATACGCCGACATTTGTTTATTTGTAGTACGTCATAATTATACGCCTAAGTTGTATTTAAAAATGATTGACGAAATCTATAATAGCAATCAACTAAATAATATAAATATCATTTTTAACGGCATAAAACCCCGCGGTATATTGGGCCAGGGATTGGGACCGGGTTTTGGCCAGGGTTACGGGTACGGGTACGGATATGGGTATGGTTACGGGTATAACTATGCAGAAGACGTTAAAAAGAACAAGTCAAATAATATATTCAAAAGTATAGGAAGAATATTCGGTAAAAAGCAATAAAAGATGAATACGGCTGCTGTTATAAACGCTGAATTTGATAAACACTGGTATGTGGTTTACACAAAACCACGTTGGGAGAAAAAAGTGGCAGAATTGCTAACTATTAGCGGGTTTGAAAACTATTGCCCGCTTGATAAAGTAACCCGTCAATGGAGTGACAGGGAAAAAATTGTTATGGAACCTTTTTTCAAATCTTACGTGTTTGTTCGGGTTTCTGAACATCAGAAGTGGAAAGTCCCTGATCTTCCGGGTATTATCAGTTATGTATATTGGTTGGGTAAGCCGGCAATTGTTCCAACTGCAGAGATAGAACAAATCAAATCTTTCTTAAATACTTACGATAAAGTATTAATGAAGCCTTTAAACATTACAGCAGGCCATAAAATAAAAATTACCGCAGGTGCATTCAGAGACTTGCAGGGAATAGTTGTTGCATTGAAGGGGAAACAAATACAAATTGAAATACCCAGTTTAAATATTGCATTAATAGCAATGAGCGCCAATAGTGTGGAGATGGTTGACTCAATATAAAATAACGGTTATTCAAAATGCTTAAGTATACACTTAAAGTAGAAATGCTGCGGAAAGAGACAATTGATACCATTACAATATGTTTTAAGCAGCCCTCATTAAAAAAAATAAAATATCAACCGGGGCAATATCTTACGCTCATTTTTAATATAAATGGTCGGAGGTTTATACGCCCCTACTCGTTTTCCTCTTCACCCGGAATTGATCCCTACCTGGAGGTTACCGTAAAGCGGGTTGTCGGTGGCGTTGTTTCAAATCATATTTTTGATAAAGTTAACATTGGTGACCTTGTTGAAGTGATTGAACCAATGGGTGATTTTGTGATCAAGGAATCTATAATTACCAACAATAGTCACGTTTTTTTATGGGGGGCCGGAAGCGGAATAACTCCTCTGTTCTCCATAATTAAGTATTTATTGCATAACTACGACCTTAAAGTTACGTTGGTTTATGGCAACAGAAACTTTGACTCTGTTATTTTTCAAGATAAACTAACAGATTTAGCTAACCAATTCCCGGATACATTTTCACTGTGGCATTTTCACACACAATTGATTGTAAAAGAAGATTGCCCTAACATTATACAGGGACGCATTCAAACCGGCGAGGTGTTATCGATCATGAATAAAGCCCCTAACCCTGCTAATTCGGTGCATTTTATCTGTGGCCCAACGGGTTTAAAAGAATCCATTAAAAAGGCACTTTCTATTTTGAATATTCCATCTGTTAATGTTTATACCGAAGATTTTGAATTGGTAAAAGACGAAAAAGAACTGGCGGAAATTATTACCCGGTCAATTAAAATTCAAAGTGATGGAACTTGTAATACGTTAGAAGTAATAAAAGGTAAAAGTATTTTAGAGGCTGGTTTAGACGCTCTTATTGATTTGCCTTATTCTTGCCAGGTAGGAAATTGCCTGCTTTGCAAAGGAAAGCTCCTTAATGGAAAAGTAAAATATGCCGGACTTGAAACTCCCCCAGCCGGCCTTCAAGAGGGCGAATATTTATTATGTTGTACCTATCCACTTACTGACGACGTAGAAGTTACTATCAATTAATTTAAAGCAATACCTTATAAATGAAAGTTGTTATACTAGCTGGAGGACTCGGCACAAGGCTGTCTGAAGAAACTTCAATAAGACCGAAGCCTATGGTTGAAATTGGGGGTATGCCCATATTATGGCATATCATGAAAATTTACTCAACACATGGTTTTAATGATTTTATAGTTTGTTTGGGATATAAAGGATATGTAATTAAGGAGTTTTTCACTAATTATTTTCTCCATAAATCAGACGTTACTATAGACCTGTCAAATAACTCCATTCAAATACATGACAGCCAGGCTGAACCGTGGAAAATTACACTGGTTGATACCGGAAATGAATCTATGACCGGTGGACGTATAAAAAGAATACAACCGCATGTAGGTAATGAACCATTTATGCTGACCTATGGCGATGGCGTTAGCGACATAAATATTAGACAACTGGTTGATTTTCATAAAGAAGGAAAAAAATTACTAACTGTAACAGCTGTTCAGCCCTCCGGTAAATTTGGAGCGCTTAATATTGATGAAGTTGAAAAGGTAAATTCTTTTCTGGAAAAGCCAAAAGGCGATGGTGCCTGGGTAAATGCAGGCTTTTTTGTGTGCCAGCCCGAAGTGTTTGACTACATAAGCGGCGACAGCACTATCTGGGAAAAAGAACCCCTTGAAAAAATTGCTTTTAGCGGGCAAATGCGGGCTTATAAACATCATGGTTTCTGGAAACCGATGGATACTCTAAGGGACAAAGTTGAACTTGAGGAAGACTGGGTAAAGAACAAAGCTAAATGGAGAATCTGGTAATATGATAACACGGTTGCAAACAACATATAAAGGTAAACGGGTTTTTTTGACCGGACACACCGGTTTCAAAGGCTCGTGGATGTTGAAGGTTTTGTCTCTTTTGGGAGCTGAGATAAAAGGTTACTCTCTATCGCCGGAGTTTGATTACAATTTGTATAACCTGATCAATGGTGATACATTGAACGACTCCGTTATTGCTGATATAAGAGATAAGGAAAATTTAAAGAAAGCAATAATAGATTTTCAGCCAGATTTTATTTTTCATTTGGCTGCCCAGCCGCTGGTTCGCTTATCTTATCAAATTCCGGCTGAAACTTTTGAGGTAAATGCCGTTGGTACGGCAAACGTACTTGACTCCATTCGCTATTTAAACAAACCCTGCCAGGTTATTATTATCACTACCGATAAGGTATATCATAATCAGGAATGGGAACATCCATATAAAGAAACAGACCGACTTGGCGGATATGATCCATATAGTGCCAGTAAGGCCTGCGCTGAACTGGTTATCGATTCCTATAGAAATTCTTTTTTCAACCCTGCAAACTACGGCGAACACGCTAAAGCGATTGCGGTAACCAGGGCCGGAAACGTGATAGGTGGCGGTGATTGGGCGAAAGACCGATTAATACCAGATATTGTAAGAGCGCTCTCGCAGCAACAGGACGTAACTATACGTAATCCTAATGCAATTAGGCCATGGCAACATGTGCTTGAACCTGTATTAGGTTATCTGATATTAGGAGAAAAATTGTTTAAATCTCCCCTACTTTATAGTTCCGCCTATAACTTCGGGCCTCATCTGGATGATGCCATGCCGGTAAGTGCAATGGTTGATCTGGCTATAAAAGCATGGGGGAGTGGTAATTTTAAAAACACATTTCCTGGACATCAGCCTCATGAGGCCGGTCTTTTAAAATTAGATATTAACAAAGCATCATTAGAATTGGGCTGGAACCCGAAGTATAATGCTCAAACAGCTATTAATAAAACAATTGCCTGGTATAAAAACTATATCACCGATCCTGAAGAAGTAATAAATTTCACTGAAAATCAGGTTAAAGACTTCATAGAACAATAGTTTTACTTCAATCTTGTAAGTTGTTTCTAAAAAATACAGTTCATTTAAAAATACGTCAGTTCAATAAAATACTATGTTGAAAAATATTACCGGTCCTGAATTAGAAAAAAGTTTAAGGGAAATTGCTAAAATAAAATCAACGCAGGTAATTGTGCCGGGGGAAAACTACATACCCGTTACCGGCAAAGTGCTTGACGAAGAAGATATACTGTTAGGAGTAGATGCTGCTTTAGACGGATGGTTAACCGCCGGGCGTTTTGCAAATGAGTTTGAAAAAGACTTTGCTGCCTACTTTAAAGCGCCGAAAGCATTGTTGGTAAACTCCGGATCATCTGCCAATTTAGTGGCTTTCTATGCGTTAACATCTCCCAAACTTGGCGAAAGAGCAATAAAACCAGGCGATGAAGTAATTACTGTTGCGGGTGGATTCCCAACAACTGTAAACCCAATGATACAGTTTGGGGCCATTCCGGTTTTTATTGATATTGATATCCCCACCCATAACGTAATGTCAGACCAAATCGAGGCGGCAGTTTCATCAAAAACCAAGGCTATCATGATTGCGCACTCATTAGGTAATCCATTTGATTTGGATGAGATAATGCGTGTGGCGAAAAAATATAATCTTTGGGTGGTTGAAGATGACTGCGATTCATTGGGAGCTACTTATCGTGATAAAAAAACAGGCACTTTTGGCGATATATCCACTTTCTCGTTTTACCCGGCGCATCATATTACCATGGGCGAAGGCGGCGCCGTATTGATTAATAACCCTCAGCTGGCAAAAATTGCAGAAAGCTTTAGAGATTGGGGACGCGATTGTTATTGCGAACCGGGTAAAGACAATACCTGTGGTTGCAGATTTTCGCAGCAATTAGGCTCGTTGCCTTTTGGATACGATCACAAATACACCTACTCACATATTGGCTTTAATTTAAAAGTAACCGATATGCAAGCAGCTTTCGGGGTCTCTCAATTAAAAAAATTAGATCATTTCGTACAACGTCGCCGTGAAAATTATACCGCGCTGTATAGCAGAATGAAAGAATTGGAAGATATTTTTATTTTGCCTGAGCCTACGCCAAATAGTGATCCATCGTGGTTTGGTTTCCTTTTAACCTTACGGGAAGGTGATGCGGCCGACAGACATATGCTGGTTCAGCACCTTGAAGAAAAGAAAATAGGTACCCGGCTTCTTTTCGGCGGTAACTTATTGCGGCAGCCGGGTTATGCCAATATTAATCATCGTGTAGTTGGTGACTTAAAAAACACCGATGTTATAATGAATCAATCATTTTGGCTGGGTGTATGGCCCGGTCTGAATGAAACACATTATGATTATATGCTTTCTGTAATTAAGGCATATCTGCAATAAATCGGTTATGGAAATAGAGAAAACATTTATTGAAGGCCTGCTTATTATACATCTTAACAAACTATCTGATAATCGCGGGGATTTTGTGAAGATATTTAATGATGATTTTTTTAAGTTAAATAACTTATGTACCGACTTTAAAGAAAGCTATTTTTCTGTCTCCGATAAAAATGTAATACGGGGTATGCACTTCCAAACGCCGCCCGCACAGCACACAAAGCTGGTTTATGTAAACAAAGGAAGCATTGTTGATGTGGTGCTTGATATCAGACCCAATTCAGCAACTTATGGCAGGTATTTTAATATAACCATAACTGATACCGCGCCCAAGCTTGTTTACATACCGGAGGGCTTAGCACATGGCTTTTTATCGTTACAGGAAAATTCAGTTGTGTCATACATTCAAACATCGGTTTATAGCAAGGACAATGACGAGGGTGTAAGGTGGGACTCTTTTGGATTTGATTGGGCGGTTAACTCCCCTATTCTTTCTACCCGCGATCAATCATTCAAAACTTTTAGTGATTTTAAATCGCCTTTTTAGTAATGAGAATTTTAATTACAGGTGCAACAGGTTTTGTAGGCGAACAGGTAGCCAAAGCGCTGCAGCAAAACAATCATCAGCTTATATTATTGGTGCGGGACGTTGCTAAGATTTCATTCTCCGGTTTTTCAGGTTCCTATACGCCTCAAATCATTGATCTGAATTTATCAACCTGGAAACAAGAAATTACTCACGCTAACCCTGATGCGGTTTTACATCTTGCTGCCTATCTCACCAGTGCCGATGATGAGCAATCAATTGATAAATTAATAAGTTCAAATTTGTCTTTTGGGATGCACTTGTTAAATGCATTGCAAACTACACAACTGAAGTATTTTATAAATACAGGTACTTTTGCCGAATACAGGGATAATAACGGAATACCTAACCCATCGTATTTATATGCTGCCACAAAAACAGCGTTCAGAAGCATTCTATCATATTACAGTTCGATAACGGGGTTTAAGGTTGTCAACGTTATTCCATATACAATTTACGGCGCCGTTGACACAAAAAAGAAGTTGATTGATTATATTTATGACTCTATAACAACTAGTTCACCAATAAAAATGTCGCCAGGTGAACAGATTTTGGACTTTATTCATATTGAAGACGTTGTTAGCTTCTATCTTCATTTATTTAACAATTTATCTGCGTTAAATCATGATTTTACAGAAATTCATTTGGGTACCGGTGTTGGCACAACCCCAAAACAAATTGCAGCAATAATTGAAAATATAACCGGCGAAAAGACCAATATCGATTGGGGAGGAATACCATACAGGCCCCGTGATACGATGTATTCGGTAGCTGATATAAAACCATTTGTTCAAATTACAAATTGGGAACCGTACATCAGAGTTAGGGAGGGATTAGTTAAATATATACAACTAATGGACCTATAAAAGCTATTACGATTAGTTAATGACGAGACGAACAACAGGCGCACATCGAATTCTTGAACTTGATTCTTTGAGAGGAATTGCTGCAATAGCAGTAGTACTATTTCACTACTCCTTTTTTTACAAAACATACCTTAACTCAAGTGATCCAATTCCTGGATTTCATTTTATTTGGGGAGAACTCGGCGTTGACTTATTTTTTATGTTGAGTGGCTTTGTAATTATGCTAACGGCAGAGCGAAACCAATCGGCCATTGAGTTTGGAATTGGGCGCTTTGTCAGATTATGGCCCACCTTTTTTATTTGCTGTGCTTTAACGACCATTTTTTTAATACTTTTTCCAATTGGCCCCCCCATTACACTTTCAACTTTCCTTATCAATTTGACACTACAACCGGGCTTGGTAAAAACCGTACCCATAGATGGAGTTTATTGGTCGTTACATGTTGAAGTTCAATTTTATATGATTTTTGCAATAATAATCGGATTAAACCAGGTAAAGAGAGCGGTAAACTGGTTTTCCTTATTTACCATTTGTTGCATTATTTACCAGTTGCTATTAATTATACATGGCTCTGATAACTTTGTTCATTATTATATCGGACTTATCAGACATGCACACATTTTTCTAAGTGGAATTTTCTGTTATAGATTCTTCCAAACTAAAAACTTCAGATACATCTTTTATATAGCCTTGGCTTCTGTTGGAGTTTTAACATCCCATTGGATGCGGCATTATACTTTTGATATGCTTACTCATTACATTAGCTACTGGGTTTTTATAATATTAATTCTGTATTCGGCAATAATCGGTGGCCGTTTCCTTAAAAACTCCGTTCTACAATTTTCAGGAAAAATAAGTTACGCTCTTTATCTTCTTCACATGATGATTGGGTTCACATTACTTCATCAATTCGAAAAAATAGGAATAGCTCCAAAGTTTGGCGTTGGGATTGTCATCATACTCGTGATACTATTATCGAGTTTGGTTACTTTTTTTGTCGATATTCCATTAAGAAAACCACTCAAAAGCCTTTTAACGCAATACGCCGGCAAAGTGCGTATAGTTCACAGCAAAGTTTAAAAGTTCAGCACAAGCTTTTTAGTGAAAAAATAACTTAAATGTAATACATGAAAATTGCAGCGCACGTTTTGGCGTATAATGTAAACAGATTTTTAGAAGCTGTTTTAAAGAATATTGAGCCGCATGTTGATAAAATCTATATTACACACGCCGAACGGCCTTTTGGATATGTAGAGTCTTCCCGTGAAACTAAAATCAATCCAACCAGATTAGCAGATATTCTTGCAGCCTCAACAAGCAGTAAAATTGAAAAAAGTAACCGGTAAAAAAACAAATATTAACTGGGGGCATAGCATACAGGCCCTTAGATACCATGTATTCTATAGCAGGTAAAAATCCGTAGAACAACTAATAAATTGGGGTCCCGTTGATAAATATACAGAATGGTGTGGAGAAATATTCCAGCATAATGCAATAAGAACATCAAATTCAAAACCTCATTAAGCCAGCCAAACAACGTACATGAACGACGCTTATCCAATAAAGGACACCTCAAAATTAAATTATATTGATAGCCTGCGGGGAATAGCCATACTTATGGTTATTTTAGTTCATACATCCCAATCTTTTGACAAAATAAGTCCTTCCTTTTTTTCAATATGTAAGTATGGTCAAATGGGGGTTCAGTTGTTTTTCTTTCTTTCAGCCTATACACTGTGCCTCTCTGTCGATCGAAACGGAGCTGAAAAAAAATGGTTTTTATCTTTCTATTTAAAACGTTATTTTAGGATTGCACCCCTTTATTATGTGGGGATACTCCTATATTTTTCCATATCAATTATTCTACGCAATTCCACCAGAATGCTTTCGATATTTGGCAGCGGCTTAATTGGTGGTCCTTATAATTTACCAAATATTTTATCCAATGTGTTTTTTGTTCACAATTTTTATCATGGTGCATTAAATAACATAGTTCCGGGAGGCTGGTCAATTGGTGCTGAAATGGCCTTCTACCTAATTTTTCCTTTTATTTTTATTTTTTATAAAAAAATGATTTCGAAAAACAAGGTTTTTCTTTTCCTTTTTCCTTTAATAGTTTTCTGTTTATTATTAATAGCAATTTATCTTACAGGTACTTATATATTTCACATAGAACTAGTAAATAATAGGTTTGATTACTTTAATATTTTCAATCAACTACCTGTATTTTTAGTTGGGATTTCTTTTTATAATTACCTGCTTATTTCAAATTCCAAACCTAACCTCTTTTTTTATGGCTGTTGTTTTGTTATTTTAACAACCATATCGGTTTCAATTTTTTACTTCTTTTTTAATATCACATTAGTTCCATTTGTTGCCAGCATTTCTTTTATTTATTTATTCTTGCTTTTTAAGCATAGTTCATTTCTTAAAAGCAAATTATTAGAGCGGATTGGCCAGCTATCATATTCAATGTATATATTTCATTTCATTTTTGCGTGGCCAGTTACCTTCGCAATTACAAACTTTTTCAATAATTATACACATATCAGTCCTCTAGTTCTTTTAATATTATGTTTTACAATTAATGTTTTTTCCACTTTTTTTATTGCTCAGCTTTCTGAATTTTTGATAGAAAAACCGGGTATCAGACTAGGAAGAATAGTTTATTCTAAAATTCAAATAAAAAAAGGAACAACATACATGAATAATCCGATTGACCAAATGGTTGAGCATTAAAAATCGACTTATGGGATGCTTAAGAACTCTTTTTGTTTAAAAAATCACTATCTATTTAAGATTCATCCATGCATATATCATTGTAAATCAACAATCAAACCTTGATTTTCGATTTATCTCTTTGCAAAGTCACTTGTAACTCGCCACCTATTTAGTTTAGCTAAATACATAAAACTAATAGTTCATTCAGCAATATTTCAATTTTGTATTTACCAATATTGATTCATTTTTGGGTAAAATGATTAATCAATAAGAGACAAAATACCATCGAATTTTAATTATAATAATATATGAAAATCGCAGCCCATGTTTTGGCGTATAATGTGAACAGATTTTTAGAGGCTGTTTTGAAAAACATCGAACCTCATGTTGATAAAATATATATAGCGCACGCCGAAAGACCTTTTGGATATCTAGCATCTTCCCGCCAAACTAAGATCAATCCAACCAGAATATCAGATATTGTTGCAGCTTCAACAAGCACTAAAATTGAAATCGTTCAGGGCGACTGGCTGACCGAGGAAGATATGCGAAATGCATGTTTAGACAGGGCAAAGGAGGAAGAATTTGATTGGTTTATTATTCAGGATGCTGATGAATTTTATACTGATGCCACATGGAATCAGATTAAAGAAATCCTAAAGACAAATAAGTCTGATGACCTTTTAAAAACAAACTGGTATAATTTCTGGAAGTCTCCGCATTATGTAATAGTAGATGAGAATGGCGGTATTAAAGAACCTAATGCGGGCTTTGCTTTACGTTGTTCTCCGGAAATAAAGTTTATACACAAACGGGTAAGCAATGCCAAAAGTGTAAGGGTGATTGACTGCCCGTGTTATCATTATGGCTACGTGTTGTCTGACGAAGAAATGACAGAAAAATTATCTACATGGAGCCACGCTCAAGAGGTAGATGCAGCAAAATGGTTAAAATATAAGTGGAAAAATTGGACCGAAAAAACGCGTTATTTACACACAACTAACCCGATGGCCTGGCCAAAGGCGATCAGATTTCCTTTACACCAGCCCGATTTTGCTGAACAATTTGCTATATCGATACAAACCAATGAGGTAAAGTTAGTTAGTGATTTGATAGGTGAAGGTTTATATAATCTTAACGTTAATAAACAGAAGTTGATTAAATCATTCAAAACAATCGTCAAAGCATCGTTAAAATCAATGAACATAAATAGAAAAACTCATTAATAACGGTGTCTCTTATATTTATGCTATCTGAAAATGGATTTTGATTTTATTATTATAGAGGGTGTTAAAAAATATTGTTCTAAATTTTATCCAAAAGGAATAAATGTCCAGTGCTAAGCGTGTGATTTCGGGGAGTTTGGCTTCATGGGTAAAAATTGGAATTACCATGCTTTCACAAATGGCTTTGGTACCGTTGTACCTGAGCAATTGGAGTATTAAAGTATATGCCGTGTGGCTGGCAATTCAGGCATTGGTGGGTGTATTAGCCACTTTAGATATTGGCCATCAGCAATTTGTGGGTTTTGAGTTTTTTAGCTTTAGTAGTGATGATAAAGAAGGCTTATCAAAGTTGCTTTGTTCTGCAACACTGGTAGGCATAATTTTAGGAGTAGTGCAAATAATCCTGATTGTTATACTTTGGTTTTCTGGAGCACTACCGAATTTATTGGGATCAAAAAACCTTGCCGATAATTTATTGATACATGACGCAGGTATCGTTTTACTATTACAGGGGATCTCGTGGCTTATTTGCGGAAGTGTTGGCGGCCTACTGGTAAGGGCGCTTGCACCGTTTGGCTATGCCCCACGTATGGCCTGGTGGGGGGTTTTCTCATCTATAGCTGCTTCCGCTGCCCCTGCCTTTGCGGTAGTATTGGGCGCTAATCTACTTTTAACCGGCTTCGTGGCGGCTTGTACTACTATAGCAACCAATATACCTCTGTATATTGATATGTTTAAACTGTTCCAAAAGGAAAAGATTGGTTATTATCCACCGTCTTTAAAAGAGGGTCTTAAAAATTTCGTTAAATCTTTGGCTATATCAGCCAGGGGGTTATTGGAAAACGCGCGCCAGCAGGGCTCGCGCTTAATATTAAACCCGCTTGCCGGCCCAACTGGTTTAGTGGCATATACAACCATGCGTACCGGAGCAAACATAGCATTACAAGGTTTAGGTACCATTACTAACCCCTTACTGCCTGAATTAATGCGTTTTTTACACAAACGCGATCAGGAAAGAAGCGAAACAGCCTTTGCCACAGTATGGATTGTAGTAGTGGCCCTCCTTGCTCCTGGTGTTGTTGTATTACAAGTAATAATTGAGCCCATTTTTGTAATATGGACAAGGGGTAAAATTCATTTTGACCCTTTGCTATTCGGCATCTTTTCTCAAAGCGTGCTTGTGTTTGCTGTTGCACAGCCTGCTATGGCAATAATGGAGGGCAAAAATTTATTAAAACCTCAGCTAACCTTATCAGCATTATCAGCAATTATAGTTGTTGGGGGCATTTATATATTAGTTCCAATTTTAGGGATTCGTGGGGCGGGCATCGCGTTGCTTGTTGCAGAAATAACTGCAACAATCGGCTATAGAAACGTTGCAAAAAGATGGTTGAAAGAAAATGGGCTGAAATGGCCCCAACTTTCATCTTCTACTGCAGTTAATTCAATTTGGTTGTCGGCAATTGCCATTACCTTGATGGTCGTATTCCCTAAATTCAAAGTTATAATCTTATGCATCTCAATAATAGCACTTTACTGGAACTGCTGGCGATATTGGAATATATTGCCAACCGTTGCTCAGGAACGTGCCAGGCAGATGTTTTACGGTGTGCTTAAGGCGGTAAAAATTATTAAAAATTAAATGTCATGGTTCAAAAACCCAGTATCTCTATTATAACGCCCGTTTGGAATGGGATGCCTTTTATACAAGAATGCGTAGAATCAGTAATTATGCAGGATTTTCAGGATTGGGAAATGCTTATTGGGGACAACTGTTCTGATGATGGCACACTTGAATACTTACAAGGACTTACCGATCCACGAATCAGACTTTTTGCACACGAAAATAATTTAGGGATTTTTGGTAATTTAAATTTTTTATTCTCCCAAGCCAGCTCACAGGTTAGTCAAATTCTCTGTGCAGATGATTACCTGGTAAATAAAACATCTCTTTTAAAAATTGTTGGTTATTGGCAAGAGGCGTCGCCCTCCATCGGAATTGCTATATTTAACCAAAGTTTAGCTCCTAATTGCCGTTTAACAGCACTCCAGAAAAGAATTTTGCCGGAAATTATAAATCCAACCGCATCAGACCTTTTGTTTTATTGCTTCGGCAATATAGCAGGTAACTTATCAAATGTATCCGTTCAAACTGATGTTGTAGCTAAAAATGGCGGCTTTAGAGAAGATCTCCCCTATTCGGGCGATTTTGAATTTTGGAGCAGAGCAGCAACAGGAGTTGCTATTTCTATTCAGAAGGAATTTGTAATTAACGTAAGGCGCCATCCCGGTGTAGCCTCCAATTATCTTAACAGAAAAGGCGAATTGATTCGGCAAAACGCGGTAATTATCAATTATATATATAACAAACTGATTCAAAAGTTCCCGAATGCGCATTTTGCTTTGCGGCTTCATGGAACGTTAAATTATGATGCTTTACAGCGGGACGCAGCGGTAAAATTATTATTGAAAGGAAAGAGAGAATATATGAACAGGCTGAATGATGTAACGAGGAGCGCACCCTTTTCTATGTCGTTTATAACATGTTGGTGGCTCTTTATTATTTCGGCAGGAGGTCGATTAGGACGTGCGACCGTTGCAAAATACTTATACAATAAATGTTCAACATACAATATATAAATCAGGATTTACATATTGTAATAACGAGTGTCAGGAGTTGCCTTTTGTTGAAATACAGGATAAAATAATATTGTTTTTTTGATGGGAATTCGATTCAACAAGGAAGGAAAAGAAGGGAGATTTGGTGGTGTTTTAAATTCTATTGCCGTACCCCAAGAACCTTCTTTTATTAATACCTTTTCAAAAGGCTCATGGAAAGTGCTTTTGTTTTTTTCTTTCTTCCAGCTTTTTTTCTTCCATAACGCAGCTAATTTATTTGCCGTAGCTATTGTATTATTAAATTGGTTGGTGCTTACAAAGTTTCTTCTTCGACCCATAAATTTTAGTTATTATCCGCTTTCTACCTTCCTGATTTTAGGCTTTTGTTTAACACAGTTTTATTTTCCCTTAGTATTTACACTTATAGAAGGTAAGCCAGTTGTTTACAATCTGATACGTCCTTTTGACGTATTTGTTCATTTAATTTTAGTATTCTTTGTTTCGATAATAGCCCATGCTGCCTATACTATGTATTTAGGAAAACCTGGGTTACGAAAACAATCTATTTTACGCCATTTTGGCTTATTCAGCCCAAGAACTGAAAAACAAATATGGCTTATTGGCTTTATCGGGCTTTCGGCAGTAATGTTTACGCGTTTATTTGCGGCTGCCTCTGCCAATGTAATTCTTAATAAATTTGTAATGGGCTTTATGCCTTTTATGTATGCTCCATTTCTTATTCCGCTTTCTCCTTTATTTGGCGTCAAATATTCAAAAAGTAAAACGCTAACAATACAGCTGATAGTTTATACTATTGCTGTTTTTGTATTAGGTATTATTGGCAATAGTCGGGGGGCATTGGTATCGGGCCTCACTGCTTTGGGTTTCAGTTATTTTTTAGGTATGTTGATGGGCGCGGTTCATTTCAAAATCATTACATTTCGTAATGTAATGATTGGCGCTTTTGCTATTTGGTTTATTACCGGGCCATTATCTGATTTAAGCATTGCAATGCTTGTAGTACGAGGTACCCGCACTGAAATATCGTCAACAGAGCTCCTTAACCAAACATTGGAAACCTACAAGGACAAAGAGACACTTAAAAAATATAAAGCTGAAACCAGTAAGTCCGAAACATCAGATATATGGGATGAAGGCTATTTGGACAATATTTTTTTAGCAAGGTTTTGTAATTTAAAATTTAATGATAATTCAATTGATGGTGCATTGCGAATAAGTGATGAAAACCGAGCTGTATTTCAGAATATTCAGATAGATAGGCTATTAAGCATTCTACCGACGCCTTTATTAAGGGTATTTAATATCAATGTAAATAAAGAGTGGGTTATCGCGAGTTCTCTTGGAGATCAATTATTTTCATTTACTGATGGTGATGAAAATTCGATTGGCGGCTTCAGAACTGGTTCCTTTGAGGGTACCGGTTTTGCAGCTTTTGGTTGGTGGTATTTGCTTATTTTTGGAGTTGGGATGGTGCCGGTTTTTTTCTTATTTGATAAATTATTTATCAGAATAAAGATTCCTGCGGCTTCGCCTGAGCAATCGCCCCATTTTGAATCGCGAATTAGCTTATGTGCATTATTAGTTATTAATACAATCTTTCAATTTTTGACGATGGAGGGTACGCTGGAAATTTACTCCTATCTCCTCCGTGGCTGGATTCAAACCGTGCTGCTGTATTTGCTTGTTTGCAGGCTGTCAAGAATTTTTTCAACATTGTAGCTATACAATAGAAAGGTTAACAGAAATAACAACACCCTATAAAACATATAGAGTTGTTAAAGAAATTTATTTCAATGAAGGTAACACAGATATCAATCGGCAGATTTCATCATTTTCATTTAGCCCGGCAGTTGGAAAAGCATAACTTGCTTGATCGTATCTGGACGGGGTATCCAAAGTTCAAATTGAAGGATGAAGAAGGAATCCCCATAGAAAAAATTAAAAGTTTTCCGTGGCTTCATACCCCTTATATGATGCGAAACCGGATAGGTATTGGCAATTGGCATTGGCTTAATCGCGAATGGTCCTGGCTGGCGCAAAATACTTTGGATCTTAAAGTATCTAAAAACATCAACCAACCTTCTATCGTCGTCGCCTTATCCGGCAGTGGATTACATTCAGGAACAAAGGCACAAAAAAAAGGCGGATATTATATTTGTGATCGTGGATCTTCCCATATCAGATTTCAAGATGAAATACTTAAGGAAGAATATTTAAGATGGGGATTAATATTTGAAGATATAGACCCTCGTATATTAGCAAAAGAAGAAGCTGAATATGAGCAATCAAACATAATTACTGTTCCATCTGAATTTGTAAAGCAATCATTTATCAAAAAAGGTGTATCTGAAAAAAAAATTGCAAAGGTAATTTATGGTGCAAGGATTAACCGTTTTAGTAAAATTGCTGAGCCCTCAGAGCAAATTTTTAGAGTTCTTTGGGTGGGATCAATTTGTTTGCGGAAAGGTTTTTTTGATGTCCTCAAAGCCTTTCAATTATTAAAACACCCCAAAAAAGAATTATTGGTAATAGGAGGAATAGCTACAGAAATTGAAGCATTACTCCCTTCATGGAATCTGGACAACGTTATTTTTAAAGGGAATGTACCGAATGACCAATTACCATATATATATAGCACAGCCCATGTATTTGTTTTAGCTAGTATTGAGGAAGGGCTTGCGATGGTACAAGGTGAGGCGTTGGCTTGCGGCTGTCCTGTTATTGCAACAAACAATACAGGCTCCGAAGATCTATATAACGACGAAATTGAAGGATTTATCGTACCTATTAGGTCACCCGCCATTATAGCTGAAAAGCTTCAACAATTGGCAGACGATAAAGTATTGAGGCTGCAAATGTCTTTCGCCGCCGAGCAAAAGATGAAAAACATTGGGGGATGGGATAATTATGGAACTAATTTTAAAAATATAATTGATACCCTTCCTTAAAGCCAATTGCAAGTGAAGAGTTGCTTCAATCCTGAATTATATATTAGCCACTGGTTTATAGAAATATGAAAATAGTTTTTGCTGCACATCTTAATAACCCCGGCGCTTCAGGCCATCAAAGGCTTTGGGCTCTGCAGCAATGCGGTTTAGATGTGATTATATTTAATACGCAAAAATACGCTTCGCCGCTTGGAAAGTGGGCCGAGCCTTTTGCAAAAATCTTGCAGACCCCCAGGTTCAGACAAAATTCATCCGCGCTGGAAACAGATCTTATCCAATGTTGCAGGGATAATAAACCGGATGTTGTGTGGTTAGAATGGCCCAGAGAAATTCAGCCAACTGTGTTAAAAGAAATACAAGAAATCAATCCCAGGCCTTATTTAATTTCTATTCAGGATGATAATCCATGGGGTGACAGATTTGGTGATAAATGGATGTGGAAAGATTATTTTAAGTTAATACCTTATTTCGATCTGCATTTGGTTAAACGCTCAAGCGATATTGAAAATTTACGGTTACTGGGGGCAAAAAAAATTCGATTTTGGGAACACGGAATATATAGCCCTTTATATCATCCACCTAAAAACGGTTTAGTTGAAAAAAAGTATCCTGTAAGCTTTGTGGGTACTTGTATGGATAAAAGAGGAGCATTTATTGAGCGGTTATTAAATGATGGCATCGACATACATATTTTTGGCCAATTATGGAAAAAACGTGCCGGTGACTTAGTGCGCAGGTTTCCTGATAACTTTCATCCTGCTGTTTGGGGTGAGGCATATGCGGATATTATTCGTTGTTCCGTCATTTCACTATGTACTGTATCAGATTCCAACCACGATGAATGGACCATGCGATCATACGAGATTCCTGGATGCGCTACAGCGGCTTTAGTTCGCAGAACTCCGGCGCATGAAAAAATGTTCGTTGACCGAGAAACAGCTTTCTTTTATAATAACGAAGCCGAATGCTCATCAATTATTAAGTGTGTTTTATCGCAGCCAAATCTGGCAACCGAAGTAGGGAAGCGAGCATATCAGGTTTTCAAAAATAATAATTGGATGATTGAGAATAGGATGCATGAATTGTTAGTAGAGTTGTTTAATTAAATAGAATAGGTTAGTTCCGGTCCCCATAATATTGATATTTTGAGGGCTATTGTTGATTGATACTAACAATATTTGAGATATTCTATAAAATATTAGATATCTTTTTTTAACTCAATCATGCTGTTCTTATAATGATTTTTTTATTTAGGTAATGCAAAAAGCAGACATTTCACGATCAAATTTTATTCATTTATTACGATGGACATCCGCATTTCTGGTGGTATTTAGTCATTTGCGATCAATTCTATTTAAGGATTTTCCCCTAATTACACATAAAGGTTATTTTACGCTATTTTTTTATTTTTTTACTGGTTTAGGTCACCAGGCAGTGATTGTATTTTTTGTTTTAAGCGGCTATTTGATAGCAGGTTCGATAATAACTCAAATTAGGAAGGGCGTATTTGATGTAAAAAACTATGCTTTAAGTAGAGCCAGCCGTTTATATGCTGTCTTAATTTTTGCACTTCTATTAACTGTTGTTTTAGATCATGTTGGTATCTATTTTGATAAGATAGGATTATATACAGGTAAACTTAATGCCGCAACTTTAGGATTTTCAATATCAGACCGGTTATCATTTAGCTATTTTTCATCATCTCTTTTAATGCTGCAAACAATTGTTTTGCCGCCGCTTGGAAGCAACAGCCCGTTATGGAGCCTTGCTAACGAATTTTGGTATTATATTTTATTCCCATGTTGTGCATTGTTGATTGTATTTATAAAAGTAAAAAGTAGCTATTCTTTATTATGTGTTTTTATTTTAATACTGTTGGGATGGTTTTTACCCTTTAATATTGAAGTGTACTTTCTTATCTGGCTTATCGGTTTAATCCCATTCTATATTTCTTTAAAGCAAACATCCTTCAAATTTATTTTGGCGATACTATTTGTTGTATGGCTGGCTTTAAAAAAGACAGTTCATATCGATAACTTTTTATACGATTTTTTTTTAGGATTAATTGTTGCTTTTTGGGTAGCATCATTTGATAATTATAATCAACTTTCAAATCAGGGGCTATTAAAGATTAATGAAAAATTATCTTCTTTTTCATATAGTACCTATTTGGTTCATTTTCCTATAATCATGCTGACATTAACATTAATCAAAAACCATTTTTCAACAGGAATTTGGATTGAGCCGGGATTAAAAGGCTATTTTATATTTACTTGCGTTTTTGTGTTTGTGGTTGCTTGCTCCTACCTGGTGGCAACATTTACTGAATTTAAGACTGCTCGTTTTAGGGGGTATCTTAAACAGATTTTCTTGAAATAAACTTCGCGAAATTGCTAAAAAACTCCAAATTGAAGATTATATTATTCGCTCATCCTCCTTTTCTGAATCAGCAAAGTATGCCCAGGTTTAGAAATATGCTTAGTGAGGGCCTGCAAAAACGTGGCTATGAAGTGGAAGTTTATTCTCCTAATGCATATTTTTTCAACCTGCCAGTTCCAGCATTTCTTAAAAAATGGATGGGCTATATTGATCAGTTTATCATTTTTCCGGCTATCGTAAAAAAACGTATTAAAAACCAATATGATACACTTTATGTATTTGCTGATCATGCATTAGGTATGTGGGTTCCTATTGTAAAACATTTGCCGCATGCTATCATTTGTCATGATTTTTTAGCACAGTTATCGGCAAAAGGCTTGATATCTCAGAATCCTACGGGTTGGTCAGGTCGGATTTATCAGCAACTCATACGTAACGGTTATGCTAAAGGGGTTAATTTTATTTCTGTTTCAAAAAAAACACAGCAAGATTTGCACGGTTTTTTGGGATATGTCCCCGCATTGTCACAGGTGGTTTATAATGGTTTAAATAAGCCATTTGTACCTGTTAATATCGAGGCTGCGCGGCAATGCATAAACGAAAAAACTGGGGTTAACATGCTTGATGGATATATTTTGCATGTTGGGGGTAATCAATGGTATAAAAACCGGATAGGAGTTGTGAAAATTTACAATGAATGGCGGGCACGATATGATAAAGATCTGCCATTATTGCTCATAGGTTCGCCACCATCGCCAAATTTGCAACAGGAAATTGAAATGTCACCTTATAAGTCCCAAATTTACCTCCTCACAAATATCGGCGACGAGTATATCAATGCAGCTTATTCCGGTGCTACAGTGCTGCTTTTCCCTTCGCTGGGAGAAGGCTTTGGCTGGCCAATAGCCGAAGCGATGGCCTCAGGTTGCGTAGTTATAACTACCAATGCGGCCCCGATGACAGAGGTGGGAGGCGATGCGGCTGTTTACATCCCTGTGCAACCGGCTAATGAAAATGAGACTAATGAATGGGCAATGGGAGCGGCTGAAATTTTGAACGGAGTAATAAGCTTGCCGGATAATGACCACTTAAAATTGATAGCCAAAGGATTGGACAATTCAAAAAGATTTGATACTGGTACCGCATTAGACAAAATCGAAAAGATCCTTCTTGAATTAAAATAGAATTGCATACAATATTAAGTGGATGTTTTTCAAAACATACAATATAAATTTAGATCAATCACAATAAATGTACTTGCTTCACATCATAGGCAGTATGGACCCAATAAGTGGAGGTCCTGCTCAGGGAATTCGCAATAGTAATTTTGAAATGCAGAAATTGGGAGTTTATAGAGAAGTGGTAAGTTTAGATGACCCCAAAAGTGATTTTATAGGGTCAGATGATTTCATTATTCACGCTCTGGGACCAGCTAAAGGCCCATGGAGATATTCCCCGAAACTGATACCCTGGCTCGCAGCAAATCTGGGGCGTTTTGATGTTGTTATTATAAATGGATTATGGCTATTTTCAAGTTATGCTGGTTGGAAAACTTTGCATCAGTTGGATAAAAGACCCAATACTCTAAAATGGTTTGTAATGCCACATGGCATGCTAGATCCCTATTTCCAACGTGCTCCGCAGCGCAAGTTTAAAGCCATACGAAATTGGATTTATTGGAAATTTATTGAAAAAAGAATCGTAAACGAATCAGATGGTTTGCTATTTACCTGCGAAACAGAACTTGAATTGGCAAGGCAAAGTTTTCGACCATATCATCCTAAACGTGAGCTTAATATTGGTTACGGAATTATGCCACCCCCTGTTTTTTTACCAGAAATGAATAAAGCATTTCAAGAAAAATGTCCAGAGTTAAAGGAGAGCCCTTATTTACTCTTCTTTAGCCGGATTCATAAAAAGAAAGGGCTGGACTTACTAATTAGAGGCTATGCTGCCCATTTGGATAGAGCATTAAAAGAAGGTTATTCTATTCCAAAGCTTGTGATTGCGGGTCCCGGCTTACAAACAACTTTTGGAGAAAATATTAAAAAAATGGTCTGCAAAACTCCTGAACTACAGTCTTCAGTTTATTTTTCGGGTATGCTAAGCGGAAATGAAAAATGGGGGGCTTTATATGGCTGTGATGCTTTTATCTTACCAAGTCACCAGGAAAACTTTGGAATTGCAGTGGTGGAGGCATTATCATGTGGAAAGCCGGTATTGATTTCTAATAAAGTAAATATATGGAAAGAAATAGCTTCAGCCGGAGCGGGGATCATCTCAAATGACACCTTCGACGGGGTAATGGAAATGTTGGAATCGTGGTTAAACTTATCCCACGAATATAGAACAAGCATGGGAATAAAAGCAAGGGAAACCTATAAAAGCAATTTTGATAGCATTCCTATTAGCAAAAAGTTATTTGAGGCTTTAATTTCATAAGATACGCTGAGCATATTTCATTGATATTTTACCAATATAATTAAAGCCATATCTTGAAACATTAAGACGGCAATAAAAAATATACTAAGTATATAATAAACGTTTATATGCAAAAATTAAGCATTTGTATTCCGGCATATAATTATGCGCAATATTTGGGATATACCATTCAATCATGTCTGGACGTGGACTTTGATTTTGAACTTGTAATTCTTGATAATTGTTCCTCCGATGCTACACCTGAACTTCGTTTAGGTTTTGAAAAGGATAAACGTGTAAAATGGTTTAGGAATGAGGAAGTATTACCGGTTCAACAAAATTGGAATAAGGCAGTAAGCCTTACATCCGGTAAGTATGTAAAATTGCTTCAGGCAGATGATTATTTACTTCCCGGATTTTTTAAAATTTTCTCTGAAAGTATTGATATGCATAATGATTGCGCTATTTTTGGGCATCTTGCTATTATTATTGATGAGAATGGCAATGAAATCAGAAAACAGGCCAGATATGGAAAATCACATACCTATTTTACCTCTGGTGATCAGGCCCTAAAACTTAAGTTGCGAAATATTGCCAGATTTAAAGAACCTTCATGTAACTTTTTTTTAAAAGATGCCTGGGCTGCAGTAGGTGGCTATAGAGAAGACCTACGTTTTACATTTGATATTGCTTTTAATATAGACCTCGTTTACAAATTTGGAGGAGAACTAATAAATGAATATGGTGCTGCCGTTAGGAGACATGCTAAATCTGACGGAGCTCAATTGCCATCGTCAATGGCAGTTTCTGAATTGGAAAAATTAGTCATTGAGATTTGGAAAATTCTTGGAAATAATATTTCTTCATCTGACAAAAGGGCTGGGAATTCTCTTCTACAATATAGAACCCTGGAATTATTTCTGCAAAAAGTTAAACGTAGTCCTGCTGAAAGCACAAAATTTTTAATATCTAATTTGAAACTTTTTAGAAACTTATCTGCAATTCCATTTTCTTTGGAAACACTGTTTAGAAAATTAATTTACGGAGACGTTCAGAATTCATTTGAAAATTATGACAAAAATTAATTTATTAAAGAGTTCAAGCGTTTTTTCCAGAAAGGAAAAGTCAATAAGAATTATTTGGAATATCAGTTGGTATTTGGTCTCAGTTTTGCCAAGACAAGCTAGTGGTTTAAGAATAATTTTATTAAGATTATTTGGTGCAAAAATTGGTAAAAAATGTTTAATTGAAAAAGGGGTTAGAGTTTGGATTCCCTGGAACCTGAATTTGTCAGACTATGTTGCAATTGGTCGGAACGTTGAAATATATAATTATGATTTGGTAACCATTAATTCTATGACCGTTGTTTCACAATATTGTTATTTGTGCACAGGTACTCATGATTATTCACATCCCTATATGCCACTTATTTGGGACTCAATAACCATAGGGAGTGAATGCTGGATTGCAGCGGGCACCTGGATATTACCAGGTGTTTCTATAGGCAATGGTTCAGTAATTGCCGCAAGATCGTTAGTCACTAAAGATATGCCGGATTGGACAGTTTGTGCGGGACACCCCTGCAAACCTGTAAAAGAAAGAAAAATTGCCAATTTTACAAATTGATTAATTTGTAAATCCCACCAATAAATAAATCTAATGCTCTCAGTACTGATCTTAACAAAAAATGAACAACAGGATTTGCCAGGTTGCCTTCAATCGGTGTCCTGGTGCAATGATATCCACGTGTTTGACTCATACAGCGATGATGATACTATTAAAATTGCAAAAGCAGCAGGAGCTATAATAGATCAAAGGCAATTTGACAACTGGTCTGCGCACCAAAACTGGGGTTTAGCGAATATATCATTTAAATATCCATGGGTCTTATATATAGATTCAGACGAACGGGTCTCTGAAGGGTTATATGATACGCTAAAAAAAATAGATTTTAATAATACTGAGGCTGTTGCTTATGAAATAAAGCGCCGCGACTTTGCCTGGGATGGCACTTGGTTAAAGCATGCACAGATGTCACCTTATTATATAAGATTATTCAGGCCTGAAAAAATGCATTATGAACGATTGGTGAATCCAATCTCTGTACCTAATGGCCCTGTGGAAAGAGTAAATGGCTACATTGATCATTATCCTTTTAGTAAGGGTTTGAAATTTTGGATAGCGCGCCATTTAAACTATGCAGAAATGGAGGCAGCTATGAGATTGGAAGATATGAATAGTGGAACTCAATTTTCACTTTTAAAAGCACTAATTGGTAAGAGTTTCAGTGAACGCAGATATCATCAAAAGGGGATATTTTATAAAATTCCCGGCAGGCCTTTAATTAAATGGTTATATATGGTTATATGGCGCCGGGCCTTTCTTGATGGTAGCGCAGGCTTAACTTACGCAACTCTCCAGTCTATTTATGAATATTTTATTGTGATTAATACAAGGGAGCTTTTTTCCAAACAATCAAAACTGAATAAATAACGCCCGATTTTGCGTACTGTTTTATAATATAAATAACTACGTAATATTTCCGCTACTAGCGAACTCTAATTCCAAACTCCCGTATAACATCAACTAAGATTTTAAACATTAAAAATGTTGGACAACGAGTTTGCGCATTATTAATATCAGCCTCAAAACCTGTTTCATATTTAACGCGCCTAAAAATATAATATGAATAAATTATTCCTGGTAATAGCTCTTTTATTTATTTCTATAAGTTTAAAAGCACAAAACGATGCCCAATCTCTTAACATGGGATTTGCAGTCGGTGGAGCAAATGCTATTATGGCAAATGCTAAAGCATCCTTTGCATATAGCGGCAGCATTAACTACTACCCTTCTCCATATTTCGATGGAGTTCTCGAGGCTCAGTTCGGCACAATTGCCGTAGGTAAACCAAGTGGAATGCCGTATAGTCCGTCTAATAATAATTTCATCAATCCGTATCAGGCTATTTTTTTGGAGGCCCAATTGCATTTTGGCCTCCTTATAGATGAGGATTCATTTTTGGACCCGATGAGGAACTTTTACGCTATATCGGGTATAGGATATTTGCATAGCAAACCAACATCAATATTTTCAAACACCATTGACTATATACATTATAAAGCACCGGTAATCCCTCTTAAATTGGGATATCTTCTTAATATAAAAACAAATTATAACGACCCGTTGCTAAAAATCGATTTATCATATAGCTTTAATTACGTAGCAGGACGAGGCC
>Ga0206833_1055_pt2 | contig 27082 bp, 20 predicted proteins | sample Alteio_BWOrgCont_32_FD_152891 | JGI IMG/M metagenome (GOLD analysis project Ga0206833, IMG submission 152891) | Enriched cells from forest soil in Barre Woods Harvard Forest LTER site, Petersham, Massachusetts, United States -... | ecosystem: Environmental > Terrestrial > Soil > Temperate forest >... | reverse complement strand
TAAGTGTGGAAGCAACCAGGGTAAGTGAAAAAAACATTGTTTTTTGCGGTGTTCGATTTATGGCCGAAACGGCTAAGATCCTTAACTCGTCAAAAAATGTTTTTATCCCCGATAAAGAAGCAGGTTGTTCTCTGGCATCAAGTATAAATGCAGAAGATGTAAGGGGTTTAAAGCGGAAATACCTGGGTGTTCCTGTAATTGCTTATATCAATACCTATGCTGAAACAAAAGCTGAGTGCGATATTTGTTGTACATCCAGAAATGCATTAAAAATTGCCGCTTCATTTGACTCCGATACACTGATATTTATTCCAGATATTCATATGGGAGGGAATTTGCAAAAGAAAATTGCGGCCGAAACAGGGAAAAAACTTATTCTTTGGGATGGAGTATGTGAAGTGCATGAACAATTCTCGGGGGAATCGCTTTCTGTTTTCAAGGAAATATACCCTAATGCCGAATTTTTATTGCACTGGGAAGTTCCGGAAGAAGCGGTCGGTGCTTCCTTAAATGAAAGGGCGGGTGTACTTGGCAGTACAAATGATATTTTAAGGTATGTGGGTGAAAGTAAATCAACTCAGTTTATTCTGGCATCGGAATGTGATCTGGGCGCTACACTCAAAACTATGTATCCGCAAAAAGAATTTATTACACCTTGTGTCAAGTGTCCATATATGAAAAGGATTAACCTTAGGAATTTACTTAAAACGCTTCAATCAATAGGCACAGAAACTGCAAGCCAATATGAAATAAAACTTGACCAAGAGGTGGTAAACAGGGCATACACACCTATTAAACGAATGCTTGAATTTCAGTGAGAAAACAAAGTGCAGATATTATAGTTATTGGTAGCGGTGTGGCAGGTTTATATTATGCTTTGAAATGTGCTGCATTTTCCAATGTGCTTATTATTACAAAAGGTAAAATAGGTGAGTCAAATACTATGTTTGCTCAGGGGGGTATTGCTGCTGTTTTTGGAGATGATGATTCTATGGAATCTCATATTAAGGATACGTTGACAACCGGTGATGGGCTTTGCAAGGAGGATGCCGTTAATTTAGTAGTTGCCAATGCCAAGAAATGTATCCTTGACTTAGAAAGCCTAAGTGTTTCCTTCGATAAGACAGACAAAGGTAATTTTGATTTACATAAAGAAGGTGGACATTCTCATTCCAGGGTGGTGCACACTGTCGATGCTACAGGAAAGGAAGTAGAGAATTCATTAGTAAAGGCAGTTCGTTCCAATAAGAATATTGCCGTTCTGGAGAATCATTTTGTAGTAGATTTAATAGTGCAGGATAATTCCTGTAAAGGTGTTATTGTTATAGATAAAGTTGAGAATGAAATTATAGAAATAGCATCTAAAGTTGTGATGCTTGCAAGCGGTGGTGCAGGACAGGTTTATAGTTGCAACACCAATCCCACCATTGCAACAGGCGATGGCTTTGCTCTGGCTAGTCGTGCAGGTGCTGAATTAATGAATATGGAGTTTGTACAATTCCATCCAACAGTGCTTTTTTCGCCGGGGCAAGATACATTTCTTATAACAGAAGCTTTAAGAGGATTTGGAGCTGAACTGAAAAATAGCAAAGGTGTAGCATTTATGGAGGAATATCATCCTATGAAATCACTAGCGCCAAGAGATATTGTTTCAAGGAGTATTTATACTGAAATGAATAGGAGCGGAGAAGAATGTGTATTTCTCGATCTGAGAAGCTTTGATGATGAGGAATTAAAAAAACATTTTCCAAACATTTTAAGGACACTTACGAAAAGGGGGATAAAATATAAAGACGAAATGGTACCTGTAATTCCTGCTGCGCATTATATGTGCGGAGGGGTATCAGTAGATCTATGCGGTAAAACAAATATTGAGAACCTGTATGCTTGTGGTGAAGTTGCATGCACAGGCTTGCATGGCGCAAACAGGCTTGCAAGCAATTCCCTTTTAGAAGGCTTGGTATTTGCCGAACAGGCTGCTTTAAGTACAGATAGGCGGATGGATAAAATCCAATTGACGGAGCTTAAAAATATTCCGCCTGCATATAACTTGACAAAACCCGATTCGGATAAATTTAAAATTGAAAAGCAGCAAGTACAAAAAATGATGTGGGAGTATACGGGAATTATTCGGAATGCGGAAAGACTAAAAATATGCACCCAATATTTGGTGGGGCTTAAAAAGAAACTTAAGTCTGACCTCAGGACAACTGGAATTTCGATCGAGTCAATAGAATTGCTGAATATGATTGAAACATCATTACTTATATCAGTTTCAGCACTGGAAAGAGAAGAAAGCAGAGGCTGCCATTATAGAACGGATTTTCCGGAGAAATTACCCGAATTGAAAATATACGATACGGTGAATTTTCAAACTGATTCTATTTAGGATACTGTTATTCCTATGGCCGATATGAAAAATATTTGCTATAATTGGCCTGGAATAATAAATCATGGAAAGTCTCTTCCCAACAAAAAATAGTATAGAAGAAGCTGTAGAGCGGATTGCCCCTTTTGTTCATCGCACTCCTGTTTATAGTAGTTCCAGCATTAATGCCATGCTGGGAATGGAGATATTTCTGAAATGTGAAAATTTCCAAAAGATAGGAGCATTTAAATATAGGGGAGCAACGAATGCTGTGGTCACACTTTCTACAGATGAAAGGCAATATGGAGTAGCAACACACTCATCAGGTAATCATGCACAGGCACTTGCTTTAGCCGCTAAAATTAATGGACTGAAGGCATATATAGTTATGCCGGAAAATTCATCCTCTGTAAAAATAAATGCAGTTAGAGGCTATGGAGCTGAGGTGATCACCTGCGCTCCCAACCAAAAATCGAGAGAAAGTACATTGGAAGAAATAATAAGGAAGACTGGAGCAACCCTCATTCATCCATATAATAATTATTCTATAATTGCGGGACAGGCTACTGCAGCCAAGGAACTTATTGAAGAAATAAAAAGCCTCGATATTATAATGGCACCGGTTGGTGGTGGTGGGTTACTAAGCGGCACTGCTTTATCTGCTCACTATTTTTCTCCTCGAACACTTGTAATTGCCGGAGAGCCTGCTAATGCGGATGATGCTTACAGATCTTTGCAAAAAGGAGAAATAGTAGCGGCCAATCCACCCGATACTATTGCCGATGGGTTACTCACTTCACTTGGTGATAAAACATTTGATATAATAAGGAAGTATGTTGATGAAATCATTACCGTTTCGGAAGTAGAGATTATAGCTGCTATGCGCTTGATATGGGAAAGAATGAAAATTATTATTGAGCCTTCCAGTGCTGTACCCCTTGCTGCTGTTATTAAGGCTAAAGATCGTTTTAGAGGCAAGCGCATTGGCATTATCATTAGTGGAGGCAACGTAGACTTAAATAAATTACCTTTTTAATACCCTATAATAATATGAATAATATCCGTCCATTCCATGTAGCTTTTCCAGTATATGACCTTGAAACAACCCGTAAGTTCTATGCTGAAATACTGGGTTGTAAGGTAGGACGTAGTGCTGAACGTTGGATAGACTTTGATTTATATAGCCACCAAATTTCAGCCCACTTGGTTGATAAAAAACGGGAGGCATCTCCTACGAACCATGTCGATGGGAAGGATGTACCGGTGTTGCATTGGGGGGTAATATTATCTATGGAACAATGGGAAGAACTAGCTGAAAGACTTAAAACCAGTAGAGTGAAATTTATTATTGACCCCTACATACGTTTTAAAGGGGAAATTGGTGAACAGGCCACTATGTTTTTTCTCGATCCAAGTGGAAATGCTCTTGAATTTAAGGCCTTTAGGAATGATGCGTCTATTTTTGCTACCTAAGTAAGTTCTTTAGTGTAAGGAGTTAATCCATTTTGTTTTTTAGTAGCTCTTTCAGGATCTTATTCTCCGACTCCAGCATTTTTATGTATTTTTCCCTGTAGATATTTTCAAGGTTTCCTTTACTCTTTGATTTATCGTGGATATCCATATGGATATGTTCGTTTTTATTTAAAAAACGAGTTAGGTCAAAATTCAAAATTTCAGAGATATCTACTTCGAGAATTTCAGCTATCTTCTTGATCTTTGAAAATTTAAGGTCAGTCTCATTACGTTCGATTTTGCTATAACCGCCAACAGTCATGCCCAGTTCTTCCGCAATATATTCGCGCGTAATATTTTTAAGCTCTCTGAATTTTTTTATATGCTGTCCAAGCCCTTCCATTAGATAGTAAATGCCTTAAATTTAGCAAGTTAAACGCGGTCAAATTAAATACATACTCAATTATGCTAGTAAAATTATAAAAACGCTTTTAAATAATTGTTAAATTAATACAAAAGCTAAATAGTCGTAAAATAGTCCTTAGTGGTTTAAAATAGTCTGCAAAGTTAACTTAAAATCAATATAATTAATGTTATTTCGCGAATAATTTCAGTTTTGATAGTGTAAGATAGTGAAAACCTGTACTGAATATTATTAAAACATAAATGTATTTTCAGTTCTAAACGCCTATAAATAATGCCTGTGCAGAGTAGACAATTTATCTTTTCTATATAGTTTCTTTATTTTTTAACCTTTAATTCAGCCTTTTAATCTAAATTCTTTTACAATGAAAAATTTATTAACGCCTATGATCAGTTTTATCAAAAAAAAATCAACAGTTTTATTAACAGTATTCGTTTTGCTGGTAAGCAATGATGCTATGTTCGCTCAAAAATATAAAGATGTTTATCCGAATTCTCTTATTTGGAGTTCTGGTCCGGTAACACTTTGTGAGGGTTCCTCTCCTACATTAACAGTAACATTTTCTACCGCCGGATGCACCACTGGTGTCACAGGTGCGATCACTACCACTTATGATCCAATTACAGTTAATTGGTATGATAATGGGGCTACCAACTCGGAAGTTGGCGGAACACTTGTATCTACTTCATCAGGTATTGCATCCACTACAAGTTGGTCATACACACCAACCCCTCCAGTTGGTATGCATTATTACTATTGTGTGATCAGCTGGAGCAATGGAAACCCACTTGCAATTTGTGATGCAGGAAACGCAATTGGCATTGAACCTCCCAAAGCCCAACTTATAACTATTGATGCAGCACCAACTGCTAGCGCCGGAACACCAATATCAACATGCTCATCTGCAGGGGCTGTAAATATTACTGCTGGTGCAAGCGCATCAAATCAATCTAGTATTACATGGACAGCCATCGGGGGAGATGGAACATTTACTTCCCGAAATTCAATAACACTTTGTAAATACACTCCAGGCCCTAATGATATTATGACAGGGAATGTCACCCTTCAATTAGCTGCCAATAGTTCTATCTGTACTCCTGCAACAAGTACGAAAATATTAACAATTCTTAGTAATAATACGACTGATACCACTGGTGTAAATGATACAACATGCGCTGGTAATGGAGCGGTCAATATTACAGCAGGTGCTAATGCAGTAAATGCGTCAAGTATAGTGTGGGCATCAAGTGGCTCGGGAGTATTTACTAACCCTGCCTCATTGACATTATGTACTTACACACCAAGCCCAACAGATATTTCTAATGGTTTTGTAACCCTCACTTTAACTGCAACAGGTAGTTCTTGTGGTACTGCAGTTTCTAAAAAGAAATTAGTTATTAATGCTGTTGCAACAGCTACAGCGGGAGGAACAGTGTTAACTTGTTCCAGTGCAGGAGCTGTAAATATATGTTATGGTGCTGCGGCAACTCATTATTCAAGTGTTACTTGGTCTGGTGGTAATGGAGGAACATTCAATAACCAAAACTCATTGACTAACTGCACATATACTCCTAGTGCAGCCGATATTTTAACAGGTTCTGCAACTATAACATTAACTGTGTATGGCAACTCTCCATGTGGGAATGCTACATCTACAAAAACATTAACCATATACAAAGCTCCGACCGCTGTAGCTGGTCCATCTTTTTCTACCTGCTCTAATTCGGGAACTGTAAATATTACAGCAGGTTCAAGTGCAACAAACTATACTAATGTTACTTGGTCTGGTGGTAATGGAGGAACTTATACCCATACTAATTCCTTAACATCATGTACATACACACCAAGTGGAGCTGATATTTCAACTGGTTCTGTAACTTTTACATTAACCGTCACGGGTAGTGGATATTGTTCCACAACTACTGATACAAAAGTCCTTACAATAAATGCTTTACCAACTGCTGTTGCAGGAGCACCTGTTAACTCTTGTGGTGCTGCCGCTGTTAATATCACAGCAGGTTCAAGTGCAACTAATGAATCAAGTGTTACTTGGTCTGGTGGTGTAGATGGAAGTTTTACTAACCCAAATTCATTAACTACATGTACATACACGCCAGGTCCTACGGATATTTCAAACGGCACTGTAACATTAATACTAACTGCATTTGGTTTGGCTCCTTGTGGTAATGCGATTGATACAAAAGTGTTGACTATAGGTACTATGACAATAAGTACAAGCACGACCTCCAATATTCTTTGTAATGGTGGAACAGGTAGTTTGACTGCAACTCCTTCTGGAGGTGTAGTTCCATATACCTATGCTTGGTCTGATCTTTCATCACAATCTAATGCGACTGCCAGTGGACTTTCAGCCGGAACATATACTGTAACTGTACAAGACAATAGTGGAGGATGCTCCGTAACTGCATCTGCGACAATTACTCAACCATATGCTTTGTCAGACAATATAAGCAACAGTCAGAATGAGACGTGCCTACTTGGATATGCAACAGTTACCGTGAATGGCGGTACTGGCCCTTATAATTACTCATGGGCTCCTAGCGGTCAAACAACTGCTACCGCAAGTGGGCTTTCGGCGGGTACATATACTTTAACTGTTACTGACGCTAATGGCTGTGCAGCCTCACCATCACCGACACTTACAACAATAATTAGATATTATCCATTAATTGATAGCATAAGCGGTTTAACTGAAATTCTTTGTAGTGGAAGTAATACAGGAACTGCAACTGTTGGTGTAAGAGGGGGGCAGTCTCCATATACTTATTCATGGAGTAATTCCACTACTGCTAGAAGAGCAGTATCATTGTCTGCCGGTTCATATAGTGTTACTGTTACCGACCTGAATGGATGCACTACAACAGCCTCTGTAACAATAACCCAACCTACAGTGCTAAATGCCTCAATCGGAAGTCAAACTAATGTGACTTGTTATGGACAATCTGATGGTAGTGTAAGTATTAGCGAAAGTGGCGGAGTTGCGCCGTATACATATTTATGGACTCCTAATATAAGTTCCACATCTTCTGCATCAGGCCTTTCAGCAGGATCTTATTTATGCAGAGTGTATGACAATAATGGCTGCTCTATAGTTGTTAGCATTAGGATTACACAACCAGTAAACTTAACAGCAACCATAACCGAGGCTGGATGTAACCTTTCTGTGAACACTGCCGGTGGTACCTCTCCATATACTTATGCTTGGGCCCCTGGAGGTCAAACCTCTTCATCTGTTACTGTAACTGATGGAACTTATACAGTAACTGTAAATGATGCTAACGGATGTTCTGCAACGGCTTCACATACTGCCAGTGGTTGTCCTTCTGCATTGCCTAGTGAAGATAAGAAAGGGCCAATTAATAGCAATTCTAACCTTGTTAATACTACTGATATTACAGTATATCCTAACCCAAGCAATGGACAGTTTACCGTTGCTGGTTTAGAAACTGGAATGATCGTTGAAATGTATGATTACACCGGAAGAAAAATCAGTACTGTTTCTGCCGGAAACAACAGCATTCAATTAAACATTTCAGGACAAGCTGATGGAATATACTTAATAAGGATATTATCAAAAGATGGAGTTTTAGTAGATCAAAAGAAGTTGATGAAAACCAACTAAGTTGATTAACGAATAAATAAACCCCGGCTCAAAAGGCTGGGGTTTTTTATTTCTCTCAATTACTACTGTTAGTAGCTGTTCGGTTATACTAGGTTAGGAACGATAAGAAAGGGCAGTTTTGACTGTAACAATTCTAAAAATAGGTTGTCGTAAGATTAATAAGTCATACATATTCCAAAAACCAAGTCGAAAAAACGGTCGGTCAATATTTTTTCAGTATTGACCTCTATAATCTGCCATGTATTTTATTAAAGTCCTTTAGCACAGTTTGCAAAAAAACCTCGTGATCCATATTAGACTCTATATGAAGAGTCTCTTTAATTTTATCTACCAATTTACTCTTTATAGCATAATAACTTTCGGGGTCATCTATTTTTAATACCTGTCTAACGATCGCAATATCTTCATCACTTAAATTTGCTACCTGTGGAAAGGCTGGAACATACCCATCATCTACATTTTCGAATGCGGTATTGCTTATGCTTTCCCGTGCTTTCATCTTTATAACGGCTGTGCCTGCGGCAATATCTCCTAGTCTTTGTCCCTTACCGTTAAATACAATGGTAATTAAGGCGATAATTCCATAAAAATTTACTTCAACCAATCCGATCAGCCATCTAAGTAAATAATTGCCAAATGTGGGTTGTCTTCCATCAAGCCTTATGACTTTTATTTTACGGGCACGTTTGCCGAAGGATTGCCCATTCATAAATGTTTCGCATAATAAAGGATAAAGAAACGCAGGAAGTACAATTATTAAAACCAGTATGAAAAATGAATTGCCAAACCCTCCTGTGTCTGATAGTATTCTAAATAAAATTAAAATAGCTACATAGTAACCAAAGATGATAAGCCAATCAATAATAGTGGCCAATATTCTGTCGCCCAAGCTTCCAATTTCATATTCAATGGAAACATTTTGGGTTGTTTCAATTGTTAGTTTATCCATATATTTATTATTTTCGTATCAAACTTAACTATGTGAGAGAGGTCGCTTTTGTGAAACAAAATGCAGATAAATGGAAGCAATTTGAAGAAATTCTTCAGAGCAAAGATATTCATAATCCCGATGAAATTGCATCTTCCTATATTCAAGTGATTGACGATCTTTCTTTTGCCCGTACATTTTTCCCTACTTCGGTAACGTATAAATACCTTAATGAACTTTCAGCTAAAGTTCATCAGGCAATATATAAAAATAAAAAAGAGAAGAAGGGCCGAATTATTAATTTTTGGAAAATAGAACTGCCGGAACTGTTTTTTTATTCACGTCGGCAATTATTTATTTCTTTTTTTGTTTTTATGCTGGCAGCACTTATTGGGGCTATTTCGGCTGCTAATGATGAGTCATTCGTAAGGCTTATTTTAGGTGACTCGTATGTAAACCTGACATTGGAGAATATTAAAAATGGACATCCTTTGGCCATATATGCTAGCGAAGCCCCTTTATATGCCTTCCTTATGATCGTAATTAATAATATAAAAGTGGCATTATTTACGTATGCTTCCGGCATACTTATTTCATTGGGTAGTATTCTCATGATCTTTTATAATGGGGTAATGGTGGGGGCTTTTCAATATTTCTTTTTCCAATATGGCGCACTTCAGGAATCGCTGCTCACTATATGGCTGCACGGTACTATAGAAATTTCAGTGTGTATCATTGCCGGATGTGCAGGCATAGTTATGGGCAATAGTATATTGTTTCCGGAGACATATACACGGGTGCAATCATTTAGTAATGGAGCAAAGCAAGGCCTGAAAATAGTGATCGGTACAATTCCATTTTTTGTGATAGCTGCTTTTATTGAAGGATTTGTAACACGCCATTCCAGAACATCATACTTTTTAGATGTATCCCTGATTATTTTATCTTTGACCTTGATAATCGGATACTTTTTAATTTATCCATACATACTTAATAAAAAGGAATTAAATAAAATAAAAACAACAACATAGAATGTCAAATCAACCGACAATTAACCTGCAAGAGAAGAGGGATATAGGGCAGGTGCTTAATGTAACTTTTGCTTTTATTAAGCTTACCTTTAAATATATTTATAGAGATCTTTCATTAATGGCGGCGCCATTTTTTATTCTATATGGATTGATCGTAACCATGGTTCAAATGGATGCATACTCTATTTATGGAGCCGCTACAATATATACTCTGCCTCTTTACTATGTGGCTATTTTATGTCTTTGTATTGGCTGGACAATTGCTTGCTGCATAATTGGGAATTATGTGTTACAGTATAAAATAAACAGGAATACTGATTTTGATGTTTCTGAAGTACGTAGGGCTGTGAGGAAAGATTTTTTCAAGCTTTTTTTCGCATTTCTGTTACTTTACCTTGCTCTTATTTTAGGATTTATACTATTGATAATTCCCGGTATTTATCTTGCAGTTGCATATTCCCTTGTATCTACCAATGTTATTTTAGATAAGGAGTTGGGGATATTGGGCGCATTTAGGGAGTCCCGCCGGTTAATTAGCGATAATTGGTGGCGTTCAGTGGGATTAGGTCTTCTTATTACGCTCATTATATATGCCTTTACTTTTGTTTTTTCTCTCCCCAATATGATCTACACGTTTATAATTGCGCTACATCGTGGTAGCGGAGATGTTGATAGATACCGGTTACCTCTGATAATATGCAGCGCTTTTGCACAATTGGCTTATTGCTTCACTGCGCCTATTTCTGTGGTTGCTTCAGCAGTATATTATTATAGCCTAAAAGAAGAAAAAGATCAATCCGGATTAATGCAAAAGATTGATGAGTTCGGGAAAAATGATGCCAAAGCAAATGAAGGCGTTTACTAAATTAGCTTTTTACTTTCTTTTTTTTGTTATTGGTATTTCATTTTCGTCGGTAGCGCAAACAAATACATTTTCCCCACAAATACGTCGTGCCTCAGCAGAGAAGATGGATGGATACCGAGCTAATAAGGATTTTATGTATGAAAAAGACTATCGCCCTTCTGCCGGTTTTTTTCAAAAATTAATGCGTTGGATCGGGGATTATCTTTTCAGACCATTGGGTAAAAACACATCTATTACACTTTGGGATGTTATTCTTTTTGCCATTGCCATTGCAGCTGTAGTGCTTGCTATTTACTATTTTATTAAAAATGATAAAGTGGGTATCTTCTCCAGAAAATCGGGTGCTTCAACATTTGATATTACAACCGAGCATGAAGATATACATCAAATAGATTTTGAACGGATCATTGCAGAGGCTATTTCCAATCTTCAATATCGAACGGCTATTCGATATTTATATCTTAAGTCTCTCAGGGACCTTTCATTAAAGGGTTTCATTATTTGGAAAGCTGACAAAACCAATCGGGATTATATAAATGAAATGCGTCTGCCTGATTTTGAAAAACCATTTAAAGAAGTTACCTTTCTATTTGATTATTCATGGTACGGTAATGTCGAAATAAACGAAAGTTCTTTCCAGCAGATTAAAAGTGCATTCGACAAGTTCAACATTCAAATTCAATCCCGATCTTGAAAAAGGATAGAATATATATTGTGCTCCTGGTATGTGTTTTTGCTGCCTTTGTGTTGGTGGAATATTATGCCCCACAGCCTATAGACTGGAGTCCTTCTTTTTCTAAAAAGGATAAGATACCCTATGGCGCATTTATAACATATGATTGTTTGCAGGATATATTTCCCGGGAAAAAAATTGAGACTACCAGTCTGCCTGTATATAATACACTGGCTGATTCGATCCCTGTAAATACGAACTATATAATCGTAAATGCAGATTTTAGTCCGGATACCCTGGATGCCCAGAAAATGCTCGATTATGTTGAGGCTGGAAATAATTTTTTTATTGCAGTAGAGGATTACACGGGCCCTTTGGCGGATTCATTAAAAGTGAAAACCGGTGTCAAGCTATCTATATTAAACAATGCAAAGGATTCAGTCAGTTTGAATTTTGATAATCCCGCATTTCATTCTGCAAAAGATTTTGTCTATAGAAAGGGTACAGTTGATTATTATTTTACCAATTATGATACTGCACATACAGAAGTGCTTGGCAAAAATTCGCTGAAGCAACCTAATTATATTAAAATAAAAAGGGGTAAGGGTTCATTTTATTTAAGCGCTGTTCCCATGGCATTCACCAACTATAATGCCATTAAAGGCAATAATGCAGAGTATATTTTCAGGTCCCTGTCTTTTATGCCAGTAAACAATACCTGGTGGGATGAAAACTACAAAATAAATAAAGTTGTCGTGGATACACCATTACGGTATATATTGAACAATAAGGCTCTGAAATATGCATACTACCTCCTTATATTCATGATTATTGTTTATGTTCTGTTTGAAGGTAAGCGCAAACAGAGAGCCATTCCTGTAATATTGCCATTGGAAAATACAAGCCTGGAGTTTGTTGAAACAATAGGATTGCTCTATTATCAAAAAGGAACGGATATTGGAATAGCAAAGAAGAAGATACAGTTCTTTCTAGAACACTTACGCAGTTTATATAATATCGCAGGTAGGGCAGGTGAGGAGGAGTATTGTATTTCTCTTGCTCAAAAATCGGGTGTTTCTGAGGAAGAGGTAAAGAAACTATTCACATTTATTTCAAAAGTAAATGAAAGAAATACGATTGATGAAAATACACTTATAGAACTGAATAATAAAATAGAGGACTTTTACAAAAAAACCAACTAAAATGGAATCAACAGAAATTTTTGAAAACAAAGCAAGTACAACTGATATGCAAGCGGTTGTTGAAAAAATGACGGCGGAATTGAATAAGATAATAATCGGCCAAAATGATGTTATAAATCTTATAATAACGGCCATGTTCACAGGAGGGCATGTACTGCTTGAGGGTGTGCCCGGAGTAGCTAAAACACTTATGGCAAAACTGATAGCACACACTATTAATACCGGCTTTTCGCGTATCCAATTCACACCAGACCTAATGCCTTCCGATGTGTTGGGTACATTGGTCTTCAACGCAAAAACTACAGACTTTGAGTTTAAGAAAGGACCAATATTTTCCAATATTATATTGATTGATGAGATAAACAGGGCTCCGGCTAAAACACAATCTGCATTATTTGAAGTAATGGAAGAACATCAGATAACTATGGATGGCAAAACTTATGAAATGGCTCCCCCATTTCTCATCATTGCTACGCAAAACCCCATAGAGCATGAAGGTACGTACCGCCTTCCGGAAGCGCAATTGGACAGGTTTCTATTCAAAGTTAAAATTGATTATCCGGATAAGGAACATGAAGTAGCTATGCTTACCGGATTCCACAGCAGGAATAATAGGAATGACGTACAAGTAATTCAGCCTATTTTAACGGCTAAGCAAGTTATGGAGTATCAACAAAGAATACGGACAGTACACATTGAGCCCAATCTGATCATATATATATCGGATATTATATCCAATACCAGGAATAACAAATCGCTTTATCTTGGCGCCTCTCCACGTGCTGCTATTGCATTACTATCGGCCTCTAAAACATTTGCAGCTATTAACGGACGCGACTTTATTACCCCCGATGACATTAAACAAATGGCTTATCCGGTATTACGGCATAGGATAATGCTGACTCCTGAAAGGGAAATGGAAGGCATAACAACCGATGATGTTATAAAACAAATAATAGAAGGTATAGAAATACCTCGCTAATGAAATTTATTAAAAGCCTATATTTCACAAGTCTTTTTTTTGTTGGACTGTCAGCTCTTGTAATAGCTTTTATTGCAGGGTACATATGGCTGTTTGTTTTTGCCTTTGCTAAAATTGCGACCCTTGGTTTTTTTGTTCTTTGCAGCATCGACCTATCGTTGCTATATGTCAGCCGGGTAAAAATAATAGCACATAGGAACGTTCCTGAAAAGCTTTCAAACGGAGATGAAAATGAACTCAGGATTCATATAGAAAATCATTATCGATTCCCCGTTAAGGTGAATGTAATTGATGAAATTCCTTTTCAATTTCAGAAGCGGGATTTTAACCACTCTGTTTCCATTTCTCCAAATGAAGTTAAAACTATTAAATATATACTCAGACCGGTAAAACGTGGAGAATATAATTTTGGAAAACTGAATGTATATGCTCAGGGGCCATTAAGAATGATAAGCCGGCGTTTTAGTTTCGACAATGGTAAAACAGTTCCGGTATATCCATCTTTTCTTCAAATGCGGAAATATGAATTGCTTGCAATTTCAAATAACTTGAAAGAAGAAGGTATTAAGCGGTTGCGCAAGCTCGGACATTCTATGGAGTTTGAAAATATCAGGGAATATGTAATTGGGGATGACTCCAGGGCAATTAACTGGAAGTCTACTGCACGTAGGGGGCAGCTTATGGTGAATCATTTCCAGGATGAAAAATCGCAGCAGGTATATTGCCTTATAGATAAAGGTAGAACTATGTTCATGCCTTTCGACGGGTTAAGTTTATTAGATTATGCAATTAATGCCAGCCTTGTGGTGTTGAATATTGCGCTGCAAAAACAGGATAAGGCCGGATTGATAACTTTTTCCAATAAGATAAGTTCCGTGCTTCCTGCCGATAAAAAGCTTTCGCAATTAAAATTGATATTAGAAGTACTTTATAATCAGAAAACGAAATATCTGGAATCGGATTATGAAGTTCTATATGCACAAATACGTAAAACAGTTCACCAGAGGGCATTGCTAATACTTTTTTCAAATTTTGGTTCGTTAACTGCACTATACAGACAAATGCCCTATTTGAAAAAAATAGCCAAGAGCCATCTCCTGATGATAATATTTTTTGAAAATACCGAACTGTCTGACCTGATAGCGGAAAAACCTAAAAATATTGAACGCATTTATATTAAAACAATTGCCGAGCAGTTTGTTTATGAAAAAAAGCAAATGGTAAAGGAATTGGAGGCAATTGGCATACATGCTATTCTCACATCACCGGCTAATCTTACTGCTAATGTTATAAATAAGTATTTGGAGCTTAAATCGCGAAGGCTTATTTAATATAGCAAGTTCTCTCTATATTTTCCTATTAGATACTTTCCCTTTTCCACCAGTGGAAGCTATCCTTCACACCATTGTAGCATATAGATAATAGAATTCTATTGTGTTTTAACCCCTTGTATAGTGCCCGGCGGGGCTTAATACCTTTTGTAACATAAAAACTGCTTTCTGTTACATGGATGGGTGTTTTCTGTTACATACCCGGAAAATAAGGCATGGCTGAAGGATAAACTTGCACTATGAAAACACTCAAAGCCTTAACTAAAAACGCAGATAATATGTTAAAGAAAACTCTACTCCTGACTACTTTATTGATTTTTGTATTTGGAATACAGGCAGGGAAAACACAGAGTTATAGTATTGTTTCTGCAATAGAACAGGGATTTTACAGTAATTCTCCGGTAAATAATTTAACAGTATGTACTCAGTACAATCTAACGTATACTATTAATACATCTATTGCCCCTGCATCAGATAAAATAACAATAAACTTACCTTACGGAATTACCTTTTCATCAGTAGTTTCAGCAATAGGAGGATCAGTTACCTATTTATCAGGAACAACAAGTCCGGTTTTAAATGTTACCAGATGGAGCGGAACTACACTTTCTATAACCATTACTGTTCAAACTCCTTCATGTTCATGGGTTCCGGTAAATCCGCCTTCTACACACACAACAATTTCCGGTGTTAACTGTACCAATAATAATTATTCTATTGCAACTTTTTTTACAGCCGGGACACCCAATATGGAGTTGACACCATTGATATATACATATTACAACAATGCATGGGTTTCCGGTTCATCACCTTTAAATGTAAACCCCGGCGAAACAGGCGAAATAGTATTTAAATTAGAAAATAATGGTGATGGAGGAATTGAGAACATCAACTTGAACTACACCACTACGGGCTCCAATGTTATTATAAGCAGCCTTGGTTATTGCACATCTACAATTGAGACTCCCTGTGCTACTTACAATACAGTTCCTGCTCCCAATACAAACAACGTAATCCTTTCCAGTTCCGATTTTAATAGCTTAGTTGGCAATCCATTATTTTCTCAATCAGATGCACCCATATATGTGCATTTTTATTTTCAGATCGCAAATAACTGCACTAATACCGGAGCTACTTTTAATTTTTCACTGGGATGCGGAAGTACTAATTGCCAAACTTATTCCTATACCACGCAATTTGCAATTCAACCGGGTACACCCAATATAAGTGCTTCAGATATTAATAGCACAACAACTCCCTCTATTACCAATGCAGATGGATGTGAACCCACACAAGCTGCCAGAACAGCTACTATGGGTTTCGTTTTTAAAAATACTGGAACACCTCTTACAGGTCCGGGAGCACCACCAGCTACCAATGCAAGGGCAAATGGACTGAAGATCATCTTTAGTGTTGAAAGAGAGTTCGCTTCTATTGACTCAAGTACATTTTTAATTAATGATTCATTACATGTTCCTACCAGTTGGGTTACGGAGTTTTATTCTACCAAGCCGGGCTATTATACATATCAAATTGATTTGACCCAAAACAATGTGAAGAACTTCGGCTCAAATTCACTAACAGATTATTCCGGTAGCGGAATATTTGATGAGCTTGCTGAAAACAGCACCTTTACCGTAACAGTGAATTACATTTATAACAATTTTGCTATTTCTTGTCCTGCAGATTTTGCAAGCGGCGGCGACAGGTGGGATGTGCCATTGTTCGCCGATGCAAAATATAACAATGAATTCTGTTCACTTGTCGGTAATCCTGCAATTCCACTTTCTAATTCTCCTTCAAGCTTGAATAGCATCGGTCAATTTGGGTATACTCACCTTTCCAGTTCCAACCCATCCATTACCGACTCTGCCGGACCTAATGTAACATACAGAACAGGTCCTAATGAACCCGGCCCTATTGTAGAAATGGATATTTGTGCCGGAAGCTACCTTCAATTTTGGGGTAGTGATCTGTCTGCAAATGATTATCATTTTGCCTGTCCTAATGCAGATTATCAGGCTGTGGTTAAAGTTCCTGCAAATTATGCCCTGAACTTAGCTGATCCAACATATTCATTGACACCGGCACCATGTCCGGCCTATGCCACAGCAGCCGGAGCATGCGGTTGTTATACATTTACATCGTCCAGCCCACAAATAACTAAATACGCTTCATCTGACCCGGCTAATACAATAGTTGTAAAGCCTATAATAGAAGACTACACCGGCTGCGCTGCCAGCTGCACCGGGCCTAATAAAATAGTGGTTGATTTCGGAAATTTAATTGATACCAATCCTCCATTTATCACTGCATATAATGTAAACTGTTTTAAAGTACCAATTAAGCTTACCTGTAGTTGCGATTCAGAACCTACCGGCTGGGATAATTTTACATTCAACTTTAACTATTTATGCGACCCGGCTAGTCCATGTGGTAATTGCTATGATGCATTAGCATACGCCAGCACACAACTTTCACATCATTGTGATGACACTATGCCTATTACTGTAGACTCTTCCAGTCCCGGTAATTCCATATTTTATACCGCTTGCGGATTGTATTTTAAAAGAACAACATTAGGTTGGGATTATAATAACGGAGGAAATGACTGGACAAGTAATAACAGGCCTTCTATGTTGCACCTGGTAGATACAGTTGCTGCAAATAGAGCGAGAGCTTATCCGGGAGATGAGGTGGAAGAAAAACTGAATGGGTCTTATGTTGCGGCCGGAAGAACCATGCAACATGTTTATCTGGAAACTACATGGCATGAAATAGCTTCTTTAATTGGTCCGCAAACATTTTTTGATCTGGAACCAACCAAAAGTAAATTTGTTTTGGTGGACGGAACATATAGCTTAACCTGCACTGCATCTTGCACGCCATCAATAATAGACAGCTTAATAGTATACGATGTTCAAATTGACTCTAACGGAATCAATTTTATTGATCTGCATAAGTATGATAATGTAAATATATATGCTGATTTATTCTGGGTAGTGCAAACAAAACCTATAAGAGCAGGAGGTAATACTGTTTTTTCTAGTGGTGCTTTCCCTCTGCAACAATTGCAAGCAGGTTATTATGGTACTGACATGAATAATAAGGTTTATGTACCCAATACTCTTTGGGCATCTAATTTTGAAATTTTGCAACCATCGGTACAGGAGTTTTATACCACCGGAAATTCCACTACAACATATTGCCAAAATATTACCGGAGAATTTGCTTTTATTGCTAAAGGTGGTTTATATAGCAGACAACAAGATGATTTCCCCAATGAATTCAGACCTTATGGCATTCCAACCGGTCCTATTTATGTAACAATACCTACAGGATATACTTATCAACCTGGCTCCGGAGTGGTAACAGCATATACCGATCATTATGTGAACAATCCGGCCACTAATTATATTGCTCCCCTTACTATTGATCAATATACAGTTGCCATTGCACCAACTAATACTGTGGTTGTTCCCGGTGGCACTCAATATGAATTTCAACCCAATTGGCCTTTGCTCGATTGTAAATATGGAACATGGGCACCTAGCATTACAATAACCTATTCCTTAATGCCTATTTGCAGTGCCCCAACACCTTCGTATTTTATAGGAGAAGCACAATATCAAACCTCTATACAGCAATATGATACTGCATTAAGCAATAACGCTTCTTGTGGCATGGTAACTGAAGGGTTGAAAAATAACCCTATGGATACAAGTATAATTATTGAAAGCCAGGTTAACCCTCAAATTGATGTAGCATGTCCTGCATTAAGTCCTTCTGTGCTTAGTCACACAACTACCTTTACGGTTACAGTTTCTAACAACAGTGACAGGAATGCTCCTGATGCCTGGATCAGTTTACAACAAATCGCATCTGCCAATCTTTGGGTGTTCGATACTGCAAGTGTTTGGCATTCTACCATAAATTCCGGTAACAGAATACATGCTACTTATAATTATGCTGATGCCTCCGGTGGAAAAGACCTCTTTATTGATTATGGTCCTTTAGCTAACGGTGCTTCTGATGTCATAATAATCCAGGTAAGCACCAACCCTGCGGCATTGTCGAATATTTGTAATAACACAAACTTTACCCCCGACACTAATACAATAGATGTGTTATATGGAAATGAATGTGTTTATAAAAGCATTACTTCGCCCGATAATTCCTGCGAGGAAGGAGCTTGTTCATTCCATGTAAACTGGTATCCATCCACCGTATCGCTTACACAGGTTGCGGCACCATCTTCTATGGATTTATGCCATAAAAATTATGCATATACATTCTCGATTGATAATAATGATGCAGGTACAACAGTAAACCCTATGTTCTGGTTAAATCTGCCTGCAGGATTAAAGTTGATCAATACTACTTTCAGTTACACTGATCAATCACGTTCAACTTACACAGCTACTGCAACATCATCCGTAGGAGGCCCCTTTGGCAGTTGCGCATGTGATTCCGGCTGGAATATTTATGATAATAGCTTGATACCACAATTAGGTGCATCAGGTGAAGGTTTTCAAGGCGGAACTAATATTCTGGTTACCGTAACTGTTCAAACATCCTGCCATTACAATGGAGGCCCGATCACTTTTTATAGCGGAGGAACCACATCCTGCGGATATGTTTTAAATACTACACCTGTTTCAAGTTCACCTGATAGTATCTATAGCAGTTGCGCACTTACACTAACCACTACCGATAAGAATATTAATTGTAATGGCGGTAATAGCGGAACTGCAACAGTTTATGCAAGTGGTATTTCTCCTTATACGTATACATGGAGCACCGTTCCTGCACAAACAACCCAAACAGTTTCAGGGTTAAGTGCCGGAAATTACACGGTAACAGTTTCCGACCAAAATGGATGTCCCACTACTGCAGAAGTTATTATTAAAGGAGCAAATGCAGTTTTAAGTGCCAATATATCCGGTAAAACAAACGCAGGTTGTAATGGTGATGATGGCGGAACCGCAAGTGTTACAGCAAGTGGAGGTGATACACCTTACACCTATTCATGGGTACCCGAAGGTGGAAACAATTCCACAGCTACCGGATTAAGTGCCGGAAATTATACGGTAACTGTTACTGATCCAGACGGTTGCACGGCTACCGCATCTACCGTCATTAAGCAACCTACTGCCATGAGTGTATCTGCATTTGGCCCGCAATTAGTTTGTTCCGGTGCCAGTGCTAACTTAACTTGTAGTGTTTCCGGAGGTGTTTTACCTTATACCTACCTATGGAGCAATGCTGCAACTACTGATACCACTACAGTTAATCCCGTAACTACAACTACTTATACACTCACTGTAACAGATGCCGGTAATTGTATTTCAAAAGCTATAGTTACAATTCATACAAATGCAGCTATAAGTGTTGGAATAAATGGTGCCAGATCATTTTGTGGAGGGGGTTCGGCTACCTTAACTGCATCGGCTACAGGTGGCGATGGTTCATACAATTTCCTTTGGTTGCCCCGGAATAGCACCACTCAAGCTATCACGGTTTCCCCAACTGCAACATCTGTATATACGGTTGAAGTAACTGACGGTTGCGGATCTTCTAAAGCTACTGCTACGGCTATTGTTACTGTAAATCCTATTCCTGTTCCAAGTTTCAGGGCTTACCCAACTTCAGGTTGTGTTCCATTATGTGTTGACTTCAGAGATCTTTCTACTATTGATGGCGGACATATTTCTAAATGGGATTGGAAGTTCGGCAATGGAGATACCTCTAGCTTAAGCGCTCCTTTATACTGCTATCATGATACCGGAAAATTTAATGTCAGCCTGACAATAGTTTCCGATAGCGGATGTATAAATAAACTTGAAATGCCAAAGATGGTAACTGTCTATCCTAGTCCAAAGGCAAGTTTCATATATGCTCCTCAACCAATAAGTATACTTGATCCTCAGGTGCAGTTTACTGCCAGCAATACAGGCCAAAGCCCAATTATTAACTGGAGCTGGACATTCGGTGATGGAACGAATACGGTAAGCAATTTACAAAACCCATCACACATCTATTCCGATACCGGAACCTACTGTACTACCTTAATTGTAATGGATGAACATGGTTGTACAGATAGTGTTACCAATTGCCTCATTGTAAATCCTGATTTTACATTCTATATTCCAAATGTATTTACACCTAACGGAGATGGCTTGAACGATGTCTTTATTCCAAAAGGTTCATATGTGAAAGATTATGAAATGTATATATATAACAGGTGGGGCGAACAAATATTCCATTGCACGGATGTGCATGATGGATGGAATGGAATGATGAATGGGGGTAATGTAGCTTGCCAGGAAGGTGTATATGCTTATATCATAACTGCTATCGATACCAAAGGAGTCCGCCATCAATATGCAGGTGAAGTAACATTGATCAAATAATTTCATTACACGTTTTCTGTGTCCTGTTACATAGTGCCATATTTTCATTACATAGCTAAAAAACCAGTTACAATGTTGATATAGTTTTGTACTCAACAAATAAAGTAGAATATCAGTAACAATATAGTCATGAACAAAAAAGTATATAGCACCAGCAAATTAGCTCTCACCTTTATAGGATGCATAGTATTTATGATGGGTCAATTTAACGCAAGCGCACAAGTGCAAGGCCCAAATTATGGGCTATCGACTATTGTTAAGACAGGTCAAGCATCTACCTGGCAAAATGCATCGAGTGCATGTGTAGCTGATAACCGGTATGCTTCGGTTTCATTGGGTAGCGGGTCTGCATCCGATACTATGGAAATAGACAATTTTCACTTTAATGTTCCGGCTAATGCACAAATAGAAGGGATTACTATAACAATTAATAAGGGGGCATATGGAGAGGGTATTACAGATAATATGATTAAGCTTACTTATAATGGAGCTATTTGCGGATCCAATCATGCAATTATGGATGAATGGCCTGCAAATGTTCAAAACTTCACCTATGGTGGAAATGATGATCAATGGGGTATTAATTTAACTCCTGAGGTTATTAACTCATATAGCTTCGGCATAGCATTTTCTGTTTCAAATTCTGCTTTCAGCACTAATGTTGGCAAAGCAAATATTGATTATGTAAATATTAGTGTTACCTACAAAACAGGACATGATAATATGGCCTATACATTTAATACTTCTTCTAAATAAGTTTGCTATAATTATTTAATGTTATTGGTAGTCAGTACAATTGTACAGCTTTAATATCAACGGAGCTAACTTATTTCCGCCTTAAAATTAATAGTAAAAGTATATTATATATTTGTATAGTGAATTTATTTGCTATTTTTACCTAATGCAAATAAAATCCTATACACTTTGGCACGCAAATTAAGAACCATAGTAATAGATGACGATTCTACGGATATAAAAGGGATTCTGGATATATGTAATAATTCTCCGTTGATTGAAGTAGTAAAAACCTATTCAAACCCCAGGGAATTTTTGGAGAATGCGCCTGCATTGGATTTTGATTTGTGCCTCATCGATATTGAAATGCCTGGAATGGATGGATTAACTTTGGCGCAAATGTTGGGGGATAAACCATTTATATTTATTACCACTGCAGATAACAAACTAAGAGATGCCCTAAGCCTTGCTCCGGTAGATGTAGTAATTAAGCCAATAGTAAAAGAAAGGCTTTTCAGAGCCTTAGAAAAGGCACACGAGCTTTTTATTAATAAACGCGAATATGAATTGTTTAATGTGGCGGAAGCGAAAAAGAAAGTTAGCTTGCATTTGCCGGATATTATATTGGTAATAACAGATGCTAATGATCCACGGAACAAAATTGCATTTATGCGTAATGGTGAGAAATACACTTTGATGGATTGCAGGCTTCAGGGATTGCTGGACATATGTCCGGCACTTGTACAGGTGAATATATCAGAAATTGTTTCACTTGAAGTAATTGCAGAGGTGGAGCATGAAATAGTTACTATTAAAGGAATTACAGCTGACGATGCACCTAAGTTTCTCAATCTTGGGCGCACATACCGTAAATCTTTTAAGGAAAGGCTTTTTTACAAAAGATGACTTTTGCGTATGAAAATTTGAATTTTAATGATGTAGAACTTAACCCGGAATTTTGGCAAGCATAGGTAAGCGTAAATTAAATGTAGTTCCTTTCATTTCCTCACTTTCTATACCAATACAGCCACCTAGTTTTTCAACCAGGCTATTAACTATAAATAAGCCCAGGCCAAGCCCGCTGTCTTTTGTATCTCCTTTCACAAATTTTTGAAACACATTATCCCGGATTGCCGCAGGTATACCAACACCATTATCGGAAACACTAAATACAAGGTCTCCATAATCAAAGTATGCCGTTATATGGACAAATGCATTGGGGATGTCTCTTCTGTATGCAATGGCATTATTTATTAAATTATAAATTATGGAATGCATATATATTTTATCGCAATAGATTTCTTCATTTAATTGTAGATCAGTTTCTATTTTTACTTTATTGAATCCTGTTATATTATTAATGGAATTGATAATATCTGTTACGAGGCCATTGATATCTAATAATTCAGGCTTAAGAATAGAGCAATGTACCCTTTCCAAACTTAATAACGAAAGCAGTTGCTGCTCCATAGAATTATAGGCTCCGTTTATTTTTTTCAAATAGTCTAGTGTAGGAGCATCTGTAATATCATCCATGGCAATAGCAATGTAATTTTTGGCCGAATTAAGCGGTCCTCTTAAATCATGGCTCACTCGCCCAATAACCATGGTTAGTTCTTCTATTTTTGATGTTGCCATTTTACGTTCAGTGATATCTGTAGTACACCCATCTACCCGTATAACCTTACCGGTTGCTCCCAAGGTAGGCACAATAGTGCTTGATACCCATCGTACACTTCCATCCGCATGTATTATTCTATATTCCCGGGTTGTTTTTTTCCCGTTTCTTAATCTTTCATTTGATTTGGCTATTTTTTCCTTATCATCAGGATGAATGAGTTTAAACCATAATTGATGGTCGGCAAAAAATGCTTCAGGTGGATATCCGTATAACTTAAGGCACACAGGTGAGATGTAAGTAACCTGGTTATTCTCCCAATCAGCAGAATAAAAATTTTCGGAAATATTATTCATCAGGGTTTGTAACTCCTGATCCTCTTCCTCTAGTATTTCGGGCATGTTGTTATTTAACATATTCAGTGTTATTAATTAGCGTTGTTTAACTATAAAACATTCTGTTGGCTAATTCCGCTTTATGAGTATAAGAGAGGTTGGTTGCAATAGGCCTGTCATTAGTATTATTTTTAAACAGGATATTGTCATTATTTACTTTATTTATATTGTCTACTGAAACCAGATCATGTTTATTTACTTGTGTTAAATGAGGGGCTGCAGTTTTCAGGTCGTTAAAGGAATAATTCATTAATGTGTATTTTATTCCCCCTCTTAAAACAACCGCTTTATTCCTTGCATCTACATCATCAGTGCTTACAAATAAAATATCCGGTAAATGAATATTAACCTTTCTGCGGCTTTCAGCTACATTAAATAATCCATATTCAATTGGTTTAGGCTTTTGGACTCTTTGCAATGCAATATCAATTCTGGCCCGTGTAAAGGGTTTTGTTATTACATCGATAGGATTCAAGTCAAGTGCCTGGCGTAGTTTATCATCACTTCCTGTTATAAAAATTACAGGTTTATTTCCTATTTGTTGTGCAACGGAAAGACCATCTAAGCCCGGCATGCTTATATCAAGAAAGCACAGATCAAAATCAAGGTTAGGTGCAGCTTCTATGAAGCTAGTGGGGTTGGTAAAATCATATTTTATTTCCACTATATCTGAATTGCGGTAAAAGCATTTCAGAATGTCATGAATAGAATCATCATCATCTATGATGGCTATTTTAATTTTTTTGTTCATACTTCTTTGTTTTTTAACGATGGAACAAAAGTAGGGATGTGGGTATCCTTTATTGATGACAGAAGTCACATTCTGTTCTGATTTTGGCTAGTATTAAAGCATGAGGAATGTCATATTGCCCTGTGTGTTCCAGTAATAATAGGTGTTTACATAGGGGGCGCAGTATAAGTAATATGGCTGTTGAGGTATCTTTTTATTGTTTAATAAGTAATAATATTGATAAAATATTTTAGAAAATTGAGTGAAGCAACTTCGGAAAAGATGTTTTTAAAACTATTGTAGTTTTGTGTGGTATAATGTAAATGAATATGATCCTTGAGCAATTAAAGCGTAATTTAATAGTAGAAGATGAAGAATTCAATTCCATATATCCGAAACGTATTCAGGAATTGGATAAAAAGTATTGGACTCCTGTTGCAGTAGCTAAAAGTGCGGCACAATTCCTGGTTAGCAGGTCGGGCGCTAAAGTTCTCGATATCGGCTCAGGGGTTGGTAAGTTTTGTATGATTGGCTCCTTGGTTACGGAAGGTCATTTTACCGGGGTTGAACAACGGGAAGAGTTATATAGGCTTTCCGGTGATCTGGCAAAACAATATAGTATTCCTAATGTTGAATTTATTCATGCAAATATTACTCAAATTGATTTTAAGCGTTTCGATGCCTTTTATTTTTTTAATTCATTTATCGAAAATATGTCGGAGACTGAAGTGATGGATGATAATGTTCCTGTAAGTGCATACTTATATGGTCAGTATACTCAATATTTACGTGTGCAATTAGCCGGAATGCCAATAGGAACAAGACTGGCTATATATTGGAGCAACACCGAAGAGGTTCCGAGAGGATATATTATTCAATCTACAAGTTTTGAAGGAGAACTTAAAATGTGGGAAAAACTGTTTTAGTGCACAGGAAGACAAGAAGTACTAAATAGACTTTAGGTAACCTCTTTCTACATAAAAGAGTTATAAATCCTGAATATAGGGCTGCAATATAAAGAAAGTGTTATTTTTAAATCCTTAATAAAAAATATGGCAACACTCACTATTCTAATTCCTGCCTACAACGAGGCCCGTACAATTGCAACAATTCTTGATAAAGTGGTGGAAGCACCTATATCCTTTTCATTAGGCAAAGAGATAATTGTTATCAATGATGGGTCTTCTGATGATACTCAAGTTCGATTGGATGAATATTTAAAAAAATATAACGAAAATCCGGATATTGCCAAAATGCCTAAAATTGTGGTGTGTGAGAAAAAAGTTAATGAAGGGAAAGGAGCTGCCATTCATACCGGAATAAAATTAGCTACCGGTGAATATATTATTGTTCAGGATGGAGACTTGGAGCTTGACCCCCGTGAGTTTAATATGTTATTGAAGCCAATGATAGAAAATTTTGCAGATGTGGTTTATGGCTCACGTTTTGCAGGAGGGAACGCACACCGGATAATGGATTTCTGGCATTCCAGGGGTAATAGGCTTCTCACCTTTTTTTCTAACATGTTTTCAAATCTTAATCTCACCGATATGGAAACATGTTACAAGCTTTTCAAATCAGATATTATTAAAAATATTAACCTGAAAGAAAAACGGTTTGGCTTTGAGCCGGAAGTGACCGCTAAAGTTGCCAAGGTTTCGGGTATCAGAATTTATGAAGTTGGTATTTCGTATTATGGCAGAACCCGAAGCGATGGTAAAAAAATAGGTTGGAAGGATGCCGTACGGACAATGTGGTGCATCTTAAAATATAATATAGGTAACTAAAATGCCTAAATTATTTTAGCTATCAGACTCTGGAGTTTTCCTGGCTTATTAATGCCTTTTATTTTTAGCTTTTACCGGTTTCTTTAAAACGGGCTTGGCCATGGGTGCAATAGTTAGTGGCAGGCAACTTTCAAATGGACGTAATGCAAGAAAGAATAAAAATATAAAAGATGGAAACAACTGAATTAGCAAGCGGTCAAGGGTACTTCCAATAAGCCATTCCAAATCTAAGGAAGTAGTGACATATACTGCAAGATAATCGGCAAAAGTTAATATGAGCGCAATAAATGAGCATATAACACTAAGCCGTAAGTTCTTTTTTAGTTGAACACCAAATAATAAAAGTAATAACAATAACCAGTAATGTGGTTTTGTGACCCATTGCCCAAAATCAATTCCTGTTTTCCTTAAATGAGTGAAAATTAACTTGTACCTGGAGCCAATCATACAAAACTTACCAACCCCTGAGCCGATATCGAGAACTTTAGCGCCCGACCTGCTAACC
>Ga0206833_1060_pt2 | contig 27775 bp, 22 predicted proteins | sample Alteio_BWOrgCont_32_FD_152891 | JGI IMG/M metagenome (GOLD analysis project Ga0206833, IMG submission 152891) | Enriched cells from forest soil in Barre Woods Harvard Forest LTER site, Petersham, Massachusetts, United States -... | ecosystem: Environmental > Terrestrial > Soil > Temperate forest >... | reverse complement strand
GGGCATAATGCAAAAGTGATAACACCGATGCATCGTACAAAATTTTTGTATGATAATGAATTTGATGTAGTGCATAAAGGTGATTTTAGAATGGGTGGCGAAATGTGGTTTCCATATACTATCATCAAAGAAAAAACCAATAAGCTTGGTTTTGAATTTTACATGGTAGATATCAATGGCTTGTTAGATAGAGAAAGAATCTATGGTTATGATGATGATACCGAACGTTTCATGGCTTTTCAAATTGCTGTAGTTGATTGGATGAGTTCATGGAAAGAATCTCTTGGTATTGTTCATGTGCACGACCATCATACATCGTTCATTCCTTTTATGATGCAATATTGTTATGCATACCAGCATCTGGCATCCGTAAAAACAGTATTAACTATACATAATGCGCAATACCAGGGCTGGATGAGCTGGCATAAAATTTCGTATATGCCTGCATGGCACTCGGCACAGTGGGGCAAGCTGGACTGGAGCGGTGGCGTGAACCCATTGGCTTGTGGCATCAAATGTGTATTTAAAGTAACCACAGTAAGCCATAGTTATTTAGAAGAAATAAGATATTCATCCAAAGGTTTGGAAGCATTGTTTGAATATGAAAAAGGTAAGTGCGTTGGCATATTAAATGGAATAGATGCAGCAGTATGGGATCCGGCAACAGACAATTATTTGGATGAAAAGTTCACAATAAAAAATACCAATGAAGGTAAACTGGAGAACAAAAAAATATTGTGCCAAAAGTTTAATTTAGATATTGGTAAACCATTGTTTATTTTTATAGGAAGGTTTGTGCATGAAAAAGCCGCTGATCTTTTGCCACAGGTTATCAATGATTCCATTTACCACATGAAGGGACAGATGAATTTTTTGATATTGGGAAGCGGCGATCATTATTTAGAAAGGCATCTCGAAAATATGCGCGGAGAGTTTATCGGTTATTATAATTCGCATATAGGTTATAATGAAAAGCTAAGCCATGAAATGTACGCTGGCGCTGATTTTTTATTAATGCCAAGCCGGGTAGAACCTTGTGGGTTGAATCAAATGTATGCCATGCGTTATGGCACTGTGCCGGTTGTAAGAAACACTGGCGGTTTGCGTGATACAGTAATTGATTATGGTGAGCCAGGTGGTTATGGTGTACGGTTTAATGATGCAACAGTTTGGGATATCACGTATTCAATTCATCGCTCACTGGAATTGTATAGACAACCCAAACGGCTAGACGAAGTTAGAACAACAATGATGCAGCTTGATAACAGTTGGGAAAGCAGCGCATTAAAATATATAGAAATTTACAGGCAACTTCATTAAACAATTCTTAATCTATGGCAAGCAAATCAGTTATTTCAGTTGTATTGGGCGGCGGCGCAGGTTCACGTTTATATCCACTTACAGCCAGCAGAAGTAAACCGGCTGTTCCAATTGGCGGCAAGTATCGTTTGGTTGATATACCTATTTCCAATTGTCTTAACTCAGGCATAAACCGCATACTTGTATTAACGCAATTCAATTCAGCGTCATTAAATAAGCATATAAAAAATACGTACCAGTTTAGTATGTTTAGCAGTGGTTTTGTAGATATATTGGCTGCAGAACAAACTCCCGATAATCCAACCTGGTTCCAGGGAACTGCTGATGCTGTGCGCCAATGTTTGCGCCATATTGGTAGTTATGAATATGATTATGTATTGATACTTTCCGGCGACCAGTTGTATCAAATGGATTTTAATGATATGATTGACAGACACAGGGAATTAAATGCTGACTTAACTATTGCAACAATACCAGTAACAGAACGTGAAGCTCCTGAATTCGGCATATTAAAAACCGATGATAAAAATAAGATAACTTCTTTTGTTGAAAAACCTAAAAAAGATACACTATCAAAATGGGTGAGTGATACAGGTTCATTAATGCAAGGCATGGGCAGGAATTATCTGGCATCCATGGGTATTTATGTTTTTAATAGAAAATTATTATTTGATCTGTTGCAGGTTGAACATAAAGATGCAACGGATTTTGGTAAAGAAATTATCCCATCTTCAATAGGTAAATATAATGTGGTAAGTTTTCAATACGATGGTTACTGGACAGACATCGGGCACATACATTCTTTCTTCGATGCCAACCTTGCGTTGACAATGGATATTCCACATTTTAATTTATTCGACAACACAAAAACAGTTTACAGCCGCGCACGTATGTTGCCACCGGCAAAAATAAGCGGCACTACTTTAGAACGCACATTGATCGCAGAAGGCTGTATCATTCATGCATCAAGAATTGAAGATAGTGTAATTGGCATACGCAATAGGATTGGAAAGGATACCACCATTGTAAAAAGTTATATAATGGGAAGCGATTATTATGAAACATTACAGGAGATACAAATAAACGATCAAAAGGGCTTGCCAAAGATCGGCATTGGCGACAGGTGCTTTATTAAAAACGTAATCGCGGATAAAAACTGCCGCATTGGGAATGATGTAAAGATCACTGGTGGCAGCCATTTAGCCAATTCCGACCATTCATTATATACCATAAAAGATGGCATTGTGGTAATAAAAAAAGGTTCTGTGATTCCCGACGGCTTTGTGATTTAAATAAATACAATTTGGTGACAAGCATCGGTTTTTCATAGCATCATCGTTGTGAACTTGTTCTGTCATTCATTTCTTTCAGTGAAAGAAATGAAATGACCTCACTTGTACCGCATATCATTATTCAGCAGGCTTTCAAAAACCTGCTGTTTTATTTTTCTAACAGTTTGTGGATAAGTGATTGTTGCTGATAATGCAGCCATTCCGCTAAATTCGCAGATTGTCTGAACTGGGGTTTTTTGGATTTATGAGATGGTTGGATAAAGCTCAATACTTGACTTATTAGCCTTATATTCTTATATTAAAATATCCTATTAATCTCATAAATCCAAAAAATCCCAGTTCAGACAACGATGCACAAAGAACAAAAGGTACAAGTGAGTGACACAACGGTGTTGAATAAAGAACAAATGCTGGTAACATAATTAATAACAAAACACAATAATTCCCTTTAGGGTTAGGGCATGGCAGAAAAAGACTTATTTGATTATACCGAAGACTCGATTAAGAGTTTAGATTGGAAAGAACATATCCGTTTGCGCCCCGGCATGTACATCGGCAAACTCGGCGATGGAAGCAGTCCGGATGATGGTATTTATGTATTGCTGAAAGAAGTAATTGACAACTGCATTGATGAACATACAATGGGTTATGGCAAACATGTGGATGTAAAAATTGACGGCAAAATAATTACTGTGCGCGATTATGGGCGTGGCATTCCGCTAGGCAAAGTGGTGGATGTTGTAAGCAAAATAAATACCGGTGCAAAGTACGACAGCAAAGCGTTTCAGAAGAGTGTTGGATTGAATGGTGTTGGTACAAAAGCAGTAAATGCATTAAGCAATTATTTTAAAGTAACCGCATACCGCGAAGGAAAAGAAAAAACAGCCGAGTTTGAAAAAGGAGTTTTAATAAAAGAACATAAAGAAGCTGCTACGAAAGAAGATAATGGAACATTTGTAACCTTCACTCCTGATGAAAGTATTTTCAAAAGCTTTCATTATGTACAGGAATATTTAGATAATCAATTCTGGAACTACTGTTATTTGAATGCAGGATTGGTGATGAATCTGAATGGCAAACGTTATGTAAGTAAAAATGGTTTGCTTGATCTGTTGCAACGCAAAACGAATGAAGATGAAATTCGTTATCCGATAATTCATTTAAAAGGAGAAGATATTGAACTGGCATTAACTCATGAAAATGCTTATGGCGAAGAGTATTATAGTTTTGTAAACGGGCAGTTCACCACGCAGGGAGGCACGCACCTGGCGGCTTTCCGCGAAGGATATGTAAAAACTATCCGTGAGTTTTATAAAAAAGATTATGACGCGGCAGACATACGGGGAAGCATATGCGCAGCAATTTCTGTACGTGTGCAGGAACCTGTTTTTGAAAGCCAGACCAAAACAAAACTCGGCTCGCAGAATGTATATGAAGGTGGCCCGACGATGAAGAATTTTATCGGTGATTTTTTATTGAAAGAACTGGATAATTATTTACATCGTAATCCAACAACTGCAGATGCATTAAAAAAACGCATTGAACAAAATGAACGTGAAAGAAAAGAATTAGCCGGTATTAAAAAGTTAGCGAATGAACGCGCTAAAAAAGCAAACCTTCATAATAAAAAATTAAGGGATTGTAAGTTTCATTACAATGATGAACCAACGGGAAAAGATAAAAATATCATTTTAGAAAAAGCGAAAGAAAGCACCATTTTTATTACAGAAGGAGATAGTGCAAGTGGCAGCATAACAAAAGCAAGAAACGTGGAAACGCAGGCTGTGTTTAGCTTACGAGGTAAGCCATTGAATTGTTTCAGCCTTACAAAAAAAGTGGTGTATGAAAATGAAGAGTTCAATTTATTGCAACATGCGTTGAATATTGAAGAAGGATATGAAGGTTTGCGCTATAACAATATTGTATTCGCGACAGATGCGGATGTGGATGGAATGCATATCCGTTTATTGTTGATGACATTCTTCCTGCAATTTTTTCCAGACCTTGTAAAGAACGGGCATGTATACATTTTGGAAACACCTTTGTTCCGTGTAAGAAATAAACAGGAAACAATTTATTGTTATGATGAAACAGAAAAACAAGCGGCAATAAAAAAACTGACAGGTAAACCAGAGATAACACGATTTAAAGGATTAGGAGAAATCAGTCCCGAAGAATTTGCACGGTTTATAAATGCTGATATGAAACTGCAGCCGGTGATGTTATTGCCGGAAACACATATTCAACAATTGCTGGAATATTATATGGGTAAGAATACTCCATCAAGACAAGACTTTATAATAGACAATTTAAAAGTAGAATTAGACTTAGTGGAAGAAACAATATAAACATGTACGAGTTTCACGGAGATAAAAGAAGGTATTTTGAAATGCAGGTAGAAAATACCCGCAGTCATGTAATTCCTTTTATTGAAAAATATAAACCAATTAAAGGTGGCGAACGTGTATTGGAAATTGGTTGTGGCGAAGCAGGTGTGTTAAAAGCCTTTATTGACAAGGGTTGTACAGGTGTTGGTGTAGAATTGGAAGAATCACGATTAGTGTATGCAAGGGAATGGTTAGCAGATGAATTAAGAGACCACAAGGTTAATTTTATATCAAAAGATATTTATAAAGTAGATGCGCAGCAGGAGTTTGGCGGTGGGTTTGATATCATTGTATTGAAAGATGTTATTGAACATATCCACGATCAAAAAAAATTAATAGCCTGGATGAAAGAATTTTTAAATCCCGGCGGTACTATTTTTTTTGGCTTTCCACCGTGGCAAATGCCTTTTGGCGGGCATCAGCAGCTTTTTGGAAATAAAGTGTTGAGCAAAATTCCTTATACACATTTGTTGCCCTCATCTATTTATAAAAGCATATTAAAAAAGTATAAAGAAGATGTGGTTGCTTTTATGGAAGTAAAAGAGACAGGTATTTCGATAGAGCGGTTTGAAAAGATCGTTGATGAGACAGGTTTTAAAGTGGTACACAAACTGCATTATTTTATTAATCCTATTTATGAATATAAATTTAATGTAAAAGCGAAAGTGCAATCGCCGTTGATCAGCCATATAAAATATGTACGCAATTTTTTTACAACCTGTGTTTATTATTTAATTCAGAAAAAATAACGAATGATCCATATAGTATTTAACGAAGCGGATATAAATGTCTTGCAAAAAGCAATAGAGTTGGATGAAACCTTGCAGGGAGAGATCATTCAAATAAAAGATGATTATGCGGTTGGACCCATTAAAGATATTTTCTCTCCCGAAACAATTGAAGCAAGAAAACAATGGTGGCGTGGAGTGTTGGATGGCGGCGATTATCATGGCACTGTTGACACAGGAAATATTGATGATACAAAGACAGTTCTTGAATTAAAAGATAAATTAGACACAAGCGAAGAACCAGTCTGGATATGGGCTGCGCAAAACAAGCACGATGTAAGCGGCTATTATTGGTTGATGAGCCAGTTAAAAGAATATCATGGCAGGATATTTATTTTGTATCTGAATAATCTTCCGTTCTTTAATGAAAAAGGAAATATTTTTTATCCAACTACTTTAGAACAAATTCCTGCTAAAGAATTTTTAAAGGCAAAAAAACTTGCAAGGGAAATCACGTTAAGTGAATTTGAAGTTGATCCGGATGAATGGCTAAAAATAAGTAATGATACAGAAGGTGTACGTTTATTGGAAGGCGGCAAAAAACTGGCAACCGAAAGCTATGCATTTTATGATGCAGAATTAAGAAAGCTGGTTACTCCCGATTGGCAGAAAGCTTCTAAAATTATCCATCAGCATTTAAGCAAAGCTAAACATACTACCGGTGACGCATACCTGCTATGGAGATTGAAATTAATGATCAACGAAGGAATATTCGATGTGCAAGGTAAAGTAGGCAATATGAAAGAGTTTGAAATAAAATTGAAAGAATAATTATTTGAATCAGGATGGCTAAAGAGAAAAACAAAGAAGAATACTTACATACAGATTCCGGCATTGGCGGGCAATATAAAACATGGTTTTTAGATTATGCCAGCTATGTAATATTAGAACGTGCCGTGCCTGCAATAGAAGATGGATTAAAACCCGTACAACGCCGTATCCTTCATGCAATGAAAGAAATGGATGACGGGCGTTTTAATAAAGTAGCCAACATCATCGGGCAATCAATGCAATACCATCCTCACGGAGATGCCAGTATTGGCGATGCTTTGGTGAATTTGGGACAAAAAGATTTGTTAATAGAAACACAAGGAAACTGGGGCGATGTAAGGACCGGCGATGAAGCCGCTGCAGCAAGATATATTGAAGCAAGGTTGAGTAAATTTGCATTGGAAGTTGCATTCAATGCAAAAACAACAGACTGGGCGCTTAGTTATGATGGAAGAAAAAATGAACCGGTGACGCTGCCAATGAAATTTCCTTTGTTGCTGGCGCAAGGTGCAGAAGGCATTGCTGTTGGTTTGGCAACAAAAATTTTGCCACATAATTTTTGTGAGCTTATTGATGCCTCAATAAAATATTTGCGCGGCAGGAAATTTGAAATATTACCCAATTTTCAAACCGGCGGCACGATGGATGCCAGCAATTATGCAGAGGGCAAACGTGGTGGAAAAATAAGAGTGCGTGCGATTATTGAAGAAGATGATAAAAAAACATTGGTTATTCGAAGCGTGCCTTTTGGTGTTACCACAACTCAATTGATGGAAAGCATTGTAAAAGCAAATGATCAGGGCAAGATCAAGATAAAAAAAGTAATGGATCATACTGCGGCAGCTGTTGAGATTATTATTGAATTGGCTGCAGGGATCTCTCCTGATATTACCATTGATGCGTTATATGCTTTCACTGATTGTGAAGTGAGCATTTCGCCTAACGCCTGCGTTATCGATAAAGACAAACCGAAATTCCTCGGAGTGCATGAACTGTTAAGGGTTTCAGCGGACAATACAAAAGACTTATTAAAAAGAGAACTGGAAATTAAACTGGCAGAACTGCAGGAAAAATGGCATTACACATCTCTGGAAAAGATATTCTTTGAAGAAAAAATATATAAGGAATTAGAGAAGAAACATGAAACATGGGATAAAGTTTTGGAAGCTATCGATAAAGCATTTACCCCATTTAAAAAACAATTGCGAAGAGATATAACCAGGGAAGATATCATTAAACTAACGGAAAAGCCTGTACGAAGAATTTATCGTTTGGATATTGATGAATTGAACGATCAGATAAAAGGATTGGAAGCGGATATAAAACAGGTAAGACACGACCTTGAAAACCTTGTTGACTTTGCGGTAGCTTATTATGAGAATCTTTTAAAAAAATATGGAAAAGGCAGGGAACGCAAAACAGAAATAAAATTATTTGATACCATACAAGCCAAGTCGGTTGCTATTGCTAACACAAAAATATATGTAAATTATGCAGATGGCTTTGTGGGCACGGGTTTGAAGAAAGATGAATTAGTAGCGGAAGTTTCTGATTTAGATGATATCATTGCTTTTACTAAAGGCGGTATCATGAAGGTGGTAAAAGTTTCTGATAAAGCTTTTATCGGAAAAGATATTATTCATGTTGCTGTTTTTCAAAAGAATGATGAGCGCACTACTTATAATATGGTTTATACCGATGGAAAATCGGGTAATAGTTATGCAAAACGCTTTAATGTAACGGGTGTTACACGCGATAAAGATTATTCATTGACCAAGGAAGAAGATAAAAACAAAGTACTTTATTTTTCGGTTAACCCTAACGGTGAGGCAGAGACGATAAAAATTGTTTTAAGCCCGAATTGCAGTGCACGTAATAAAGAACTGGAATTTGATTTTAGTGAATTAGAAATAAAAGGCAGGGGAAGCATTGGTAATATTGTAACGAAATATCCAGTCAAATCGGTTAAGTTAAAAGAAGCCGGTAAATCAACATTAAGCGGCAGGAAGCTTTGGTTCGATGACCAGTTTGGACGATTGAACGTTGATGAAAAAGGTATATACATCGGTAAGTTTGAAGCGGATGAAAAAATACTGGTTGTTTACAGCGATGGCAATTATGAAATAACAGACCAGGAATTAACGCAACGATTTGATGCGGATAAAATATTGCTTATCGAAAAATTCGATCCGGAAAAAATTGTTACCGCGGTTTATTACGATAAGGAAAAAGTACAGTTTAGTGTAAAGCGTTTTAAGATAGAAACTACTACCATACATAATAAATTTTTCTTTATAAAAGAAGGCGAAGAAAATTACCTGGAAGCTGTAACTACCGACGAGGAACCAATACTGGCGGTACAAAGTGGCCGTGGTGCACAAATACGCAATGCAAAAATTAAAGTAGCAAAAGTGGTGGAAGTGATGGGCTGGCGTGCCCTTGGCGCCAAATTAATTGACTACTCAAAAAGCGTAGAAATGCAATGGGAAAAGAAACCTAACGATAACGCACAACCTGAGTTATTTGAATAATTTTTTGTAATCAACATTTGTTCTTTACTCAATATCGTTGTGTCACTCACTTGTACTTTTTATTCTTTATTGAGCTTTTTGTTCACTGGAGATATGCCGTACAAGTGAGGTTATTCTTTTCATTCACTGAAAGAAAAGAATAACAGAACAAGTTCACAACGATGCTTAATAGTAGTACTTAAGCTTAGCACAAAAATTGTATCTATTGTTTATATACTTGTATTAATTTAGAGTAATTAAATTCATATTGTCAAACCTTAACCATTCTACCATGAAATTGTATATTAAAAACATGGCCTGCGATTGCTGTAAACTCCTGGTAAAAGATGAAATAGAAAAATTAGGGCTTCAGCCTGTACACATTGATTTGGGCGAGGCTGAAATAAAAGGAACTGTAAGCGACAAACAACAGGAAAAATTAAACGGCGCCATACAAAAAGCGGGACTGGAAGTAGTTGTAAGCAAAAAAGGGATTTTGCTTGAAAAGATTAAAAAAAATATTTTTGAATATGTTAACGAGTCGGATGAAAAACAACGTATAAGTTTTTCTAATTACCTGGTTAAAAATCTTCCATACGATTATGCTTATCTGGCTAATTTCTTTTCTGAAATGCAGGCCACTACTATTGAGCAATATCTTATCGCGCTTAAAATAGATAAAGTAAAAGAACTGATTGTGCTGAGGGATTTAACGCTTACCCAGATTGCTGATAAATTACATTACAGCAGTGTAGCGCATTTATCCGCCCAGTTTAAAAAAGTTACCGGCTTAACGCCTACACATTTTAAAAAACTGCGGGAAAAAAGAAAAAGCATTACACAGGGCCCATCTGCTAAATAACGGTCAGACAAGAGTTTGCAGCGGAAATATTAATACTGTGCTGCCGTCTTTTTCAATTTTTAAACATTGGTTGACTATATAAATAAGCGGAGTATTTTTCGCATCGAACATATCGGGTAATCCATCTGTATTGATTTCCTGGTTTAAGAAATAAATAGTAGCAAGATTATCACTGGTGATGATGTGTACTTCGCAATCTTTTGTTTTAGTTGGTTTGTTTGTGCTGAATTCTATTTTTGCATTGAATGCAACAACGCCATTTGGCTGCCTTAAATTAAAATCACGGATAAACCTGTTCAGGTTCTGTAAAGATTCATTCATAAAAAGTAAGATTTGCAAGTAAGCTAAGGGGTAAATATTTCCGGAGGGTTTAAAAAAAGGATTAAAAAGAGGCTGTTTTAACACAGCCCCTTTTTTTGACTTAATACCCCTTTAAACTTATTGCAAATCAACGAATGTTTATAATAATTTCTGTTATATAATTATCATAAAAAATTATATAATTTTTATTTTTTGCGGTAAAGGAAAATAAATTTGGAGATATTTTAAGGAAGCGCTGTGATATATAATGATGCTGATTAATTACGCTTTACCGGCATCTTCTGTTTTTTTGGGAAGGATCTCTAATTTTTCTACATCCATAATATCAATAACCCGTTGTTCGCTGGATCCGGGTTTTATTATTTCAATTATTAAAAGGCTTTGGTCCAGTTTGCCAACAACCTTCCAGTTGGGATAGCGGTTGCTGCGGAATTTATCTTCATAATAAATTTCGTCACCAATATTTATCTGTTCAATTGTGTAATTAGACATAAGCTTTTTTATCTTTTACTACAACAGGCAACCGGTGAAAGAAATAGGAGAAAACCAGATCGATTTTTGTTTTGAAGTAACTAAGAGTAATTTACTTTCTTTTTTTTGATTTACCAGTTTTATTCACGCTAATTACAAAATACTAACTAAAAAAATATTATTTGTTAACAAAAAAGTATCAATAAGATTATATCTGAGTTATAATATATGATATAACAATTTCTGAAAGAACTATTTGCAATAAAAATTGATATTGTATTTTTGAACCAATATGTCAGCAGAAAAAATAATCAGTGACTGGAAAAAAAAGCTTTACAAACCTTTGTATTGGCTGGAAGGCGAAGAAGATTTTTATATAGATAAAGTGATTGATTACGCCGAACATTTAATATTGCCCGAAGCTGAGGCCGCTTTTAATCTTACTGTTTTTTATGGCAAAGATGCAGACTGGAGTGCTGTGGTAAATGCCTGCATGCGCTATCCGATGTTTGCAGAAAAGCAAGTGGTTATATTAAAAGAAGCACAGCAGATGAGGGATATTGATAAGATAGAAGGTTATATTGATAACCCGCTGGCATCTACCATTTTTGTAGTAAGCTATAAAGATAAAGGGCTTGATAAACGTACAAAACTTTATAAAGCAATAAAAAAAAACGGCGACGTTTTTAATTCAGAAAAGATAAGGGATTATAAATTGCCGGAATGGATAACGGAATATATCCAATCAAAAAGTTATAGCATTTCATCCAAAGCGGTTATGTTGCTGGCAGAGCATATCGGAAATGATCTTAACAGAATATCCAACGAAGTTGATAAAGTAATTGTAAATCTTGGCAAGCGAACTAATATAACCGAAGATGATATTGAAAATTATGTAGGCGTAAGCAAAGAATACAATGTATTTGAATTACAGGATGCACTTAGTAAAAAAGATTTGGCTAAAGCGATAAACATTATCCAGTATTTTGAAGGCAACCCAAAAGCAGCGCCGATACAAATGATACTGCCGGCATTGTATAATTACTTTAGTAAATTATATGCTATATCCGGTATGTCCGATAAAAGCGAAGCGGCAATAAAATCATTGTTTTATAATAATCCTTTTGCTGCAAAACAGGCGATAGAAACTTCCAGGATATATAATTATAACGGTATAGAACAAACGCTTTTGCTCTTGCACGAATATAATCTCAGAAGTATCGGCATCAATGATACAGGTACATCTGATGCATCTTTATTAAAAGAAATGGTAGTAAAAATAATCGGGTATTGATTTTATTGTTTAAAGAAAGCTATCGTATCTTTTTTATCTTCTGCCAGTTGGGCTTTTAGTTCTTCCAGGCCGGAGAATTTTTTTTCGCTTCGCAGATGTTTTCTTAATATGATGGTAAGCATTTCACCATAAATATCATCATCAAAATCAAAAATATTTACTTCTATTACACGGTTAATGCCATCAATAGTTGGCCGCACACCAATGTTCATCATGCCCGTAAAATTTTTGATTTTTGATTTTTGATTTTTGATCTCTATTTCCACGGTATATACTCCATTGCCCGGTATCAGTTTATCTTCATCTTCAATTTTAATATTCGCAGTTGGATAACCGATTGTTCTTCCTAATTTATTTCCCTGTATTACTTTGCCACTAAAAAAATAAGAATAACCTAAACAACTATTTGCTGTGGCAATGTCTCCATGTAATAATGAATCTCTTATTTTGGTAGAACTGATGGCAACTTCTTCCAGCATCTGTGCAGGTATTTCTTTTACATGATAGTTAAATTCCCTGCCTTTTTCTTCCAGCAACTGAAAATTGCCTTTTCTGTCTTTGCCAAAACGATGGTCGTAACCAATAATTATTGAATGTGGGTTAAATGTTTTTACTAAAAAATCAGCGATATATTCTTCCGCTGTTTGCCTGGCAAAAGCTTCTGTAAATGCAACCACTACCAAATGATCAATGCCTGCTTTTTCGAGCAATTCAATCTTTTCCTGCAAAGTATTTAATAGTAAAACGGGAGCTTCGCCATTTCCAATAACTTTTCTTGGATGTGGATCAAACGTTATAATAACGGTTTCTCCACCTGCATTGGCAGCTTCCGTTTTCATCAACTGAATTATTTGCCGGTGGCCGGAATGAACGCCATCAAACGTACCAATGGTAATAATGGCATTGGTAAACGCCGGTAAGTTTTGTATGCTATAATGAACAATCATTTAAAGTGGTGCAAAACTAATTGATAATTTATTAATGGATAACGGATATTTGCACCCGGATAGTTGCTTGTATATTTTCAATTTAATTTTTAATTTTTAATGTCTCTTTATTCAAAGCGGGGTGTATCTGCCCAAAAAGAAGAAGTTCATGCAGCGGTAAAAAACCTTGATATGGGTTTATTCGCCAATGCATTTTGTAAAGTTTATCCCGATTTTTTGGGAGGTGATGAAAACTATGTAAACGTGATGCACGCCGATGGCGCGGGCACAAAAAGTATACTTGCTTATTTATATTGGAAAGAAACCGGCGATATTTCTATCTGGAAAGGGATTGCACAGGATGCCATTGTAATGAATCTGGATGACCTGTTATGCGTTGGCATTTATGATAATATTGTTTTTAATTCAACCATTGATAGAAATAAAAATTTAATAACCGGCGAAGTATTGGAACAGGTTATTAGTGGTTCACAACAATTATTTGATCAGTTAAAAACATTTGGCGTAAATATTCATTACCTCGGCGGCGAAACAGCAGACGTTGGCGATGTGGTTAGAACAGTTGCTGTAAACGGAACAATGACATGCCGCTGGCCAAAAGATAAGATCATCAGCAATGAAAAAATAAAAGCAGGCGATGTGATTGTTGGCTTTGCAAGTTATGGGCAGGCAACTTACGAAACGGAATATAACAGCGGCATTGGAAGCAATGGCCTCACATCTGCAAGGCACGATGTATTGAGTAAATTTTATGCAGAAAATTTTTCAGAAAGTTATAATACAGGATTAGATAAAGATGTTGTTTATATAGGGAAACACCGTTTGATGGATCCAATTGCAATTGGCAATAATGCATTGGAAATAGGAAGATTAATATTAAGTCCGACAAGAACATACGCGCCGGTATTAAAACAATTATTAGAAAATCATTTTGATAAAATACACGGATTAATACATTGCAGCGGCGGCGGCCAGACAAAATGCATGAAATATATGCCCGATACTTTCAGGATAATAAAAGATAATTTATTTGAAGCGCCGGAAATATTCAACATTATACAAGAAAGCAGCGGTTCCAACAACAAAGAAATGTATGAAGTGTTTAATATGGGTTGCCGTTTAGAAATCTATTGCTCGCCTGAAGATGCTGATACAATGATTGTTGCTGCAAAATTATTTAACATTGATGCGCAGGTTATTGGCAGGGTAGAAGCTTCGGATAAAAAAGAATTGATTATTAAATTAGCAGATGAAACGATCTGTTATTAAGGCAACGATTTATATATAAATGAAAAAAGAAAGCAAAGATCGTAAACAATCGCCTAAGCTCTTGCCCTTACTAACCCATGCTTTCTTTCTTGTCGCGTATTCCCTTTTACAGGCTTCTGCAACGGTTCGGTCACTGTAGTACTTTTTACAGAACTTCAATGACCATGAGCTTTTTCATCGTTGTTGCGTTTGATTAAGCCCATTTGAATTGCCCGGTTCCTTTCGGCCTGAGCAAATCTACAGACCGCTCATCTTTTCAGAAATTTTCCGATCTGTCCGAACCTGTTTATTCTTTCGGAGTAAACCCGTTCTTTTCAGCTCAACCTTGTTACGGGCTTTGCTTCCATGTAGTAAATTTAATACATCAGCATAGCGTTTTGCAAGTTTTTTTATTGATTGATTTGCACCTTTTATTAACCTCGTTTTGCACATTTCAATTTCTGCTCTAAAGATTTATTTTAAATTATTTGACATTGATTTAATGATGACAAGATCAATTTAAAAAATAGTAGTATGCTTAAATTATTATAATTTAGAATGAATTACTTCAATCAAAATCCTCTAAAACATTTTTATTAAATTAATGTTATATTTTCATGCAATAAAAACCACAATTACAACCGGATGGATAAAGATTTACCCTTGCCTGGATTAACGCTTAAAAAACAACATGTATTAGTTTGGTCGGTATTTATAATTCTTATTTTGCGGCTGCTGTTTATCGGTTTAATGGGCCCTATGCCGCAGGATGCGTATTATTATTTTTACAGCGAACATCCCGCATTATCTTATTACGATCATCCGCCGGCAATTGCTTATCTGCTCAAATTATTTACTTTCTTTTTAGGTAAAAAAGTATTTGCTTTAAAACTTGCCGATTCAGTAGTTACGTTTTTTTCTGTTTTTGTTTTTTATAAACTTTCCCAATGTTTTCTCAGCCGGCATCGCGCGCAAAAAGCTTTTTTGCTTTTCTTTTCAACTTTTATGGTAACAATATTATCATTGGTTTCAACGCCTGATACACCATTGATTTTATTTTGGACGCTTTCTTTATTATCGCTTTATCATGCTGTGTTTCTTAATAAAAATATTTATTGGATATGGTCAGGAATATTGATGGGGCTTGCATTTGACAGTAAGTATACAGCTATACTTTTACCCTTTGGCGTTATTTTATTTCTTTTATTATCAAATGAACATCGTAAACGGCTTCTGTCTCCGTGGCTATGGCTATCGTTTCTGTTATTAATAATTACATCGTTGCCGGTAATTATATGGAATGTGCAAAATGGTTTTGCATCATTTAAGTTTCAATCTTCCGGAAGGATGCAAAACATGGGAGATGGCATTCATATTAGTATCACTAATTTTTTTGGAGTTATTGGCCATCAGTCAGCATTGCTGATACCTGTATTGTTTTTATCTTTTTTCTGGTTTCTGTTTAAAACAATAAAACGATACGGTTTTAATCCCTTGCGTATTGATGCTCAAAAATTATTTCTTTTATGTTTTTTTATTCCTGCATTTGCAGGGTTTTTAGGTATATCATTTATTACCTGGGTAAAGCTTAACTGGATGATGCCTGCATATATAAGCGGCATTATCTGGATCAGTATGTATTTTAATGCCAGATGGATTCGCATACAATTAATAGTTTCTCTGGTAATTCATTTATTGCTGGCTGTTGAAATTTTATTCTATCCTGTTCCGGTAAGGTCAGACGATACGTGGATGGGATGGGATCAACTGTCGGAAAAAGTAGCTGTATTGAAAACAGATTATCCCGATGCGTTTATATTTTCTGCAGATGATTATAAAACCTCGGCAGAACTAAATTTTTATTTAAATGGCGAAATGATATATAGTAAGAACGTGATCGGTGAACCGGCGCTGCAGTTCGATTATATCGGAACAGATTTAAATAAATTAAAAGGCAGAGATGCTTTATATATAGATTCAGACCCTGGTTTTAATAATGACCTGAAAGAAAATAAAGCGCCTTCTTTACTTTCTGATTATTTTGATTCTGTAATAGAATTAGAACCAATACTTATAAAAAAAGACAGTCGTACAGTCCGTAAGTTCATGGTGTATCAATGTAAAAATTATCATCCTCCAAAATAAATTGCGCTTTTAAGTTTACTTACAGTTGTTAGTATTCACCAATGTAATTTTGATTTATAAAACCTTGTGTATGTTAATATGTGTATAATTAAAAGCATATAATCTTTTATCAAAAGATAAATTTGATAATTATTATTAAAATAATCTTTTACTAACTACTTAATAAATGAATGCCACCTTTTGCAAATCCTATGCGCATGGGATTTTGATGTATAGTGTTGTAAGTACGTTAGCCTTATCATATATAGTTTCAGCAACGTCTTTTAATTCAGTTTCTTAATTATATCTAACAGTTAAAATCCAATATCCACCGAATTATATAATGCCTGTGAAGTAATCGTATTCAAAATCCTCTTAAATTCTATCCCCCGTATTTATGAAGATTAAGGCCACTTTCCCAAAGGAAGTGGCCTTATCCTTTAGTATCAGCAGTTACAATAAGAAAATGAGATAAAGAAAATCCAACGGATTATAAAAAAAAATGTTAATTTCACTCTTGTAGTTACCTCGCTTCGAACCTTATTAAAATTGAATAACCCCTCTAGTAAATTTTGCTCAGCTTATAAAAGTTTAAGCAAATATTTTCTTTTTCGCCTGATTACTTTACATGGCTAATTCCTTAAAGTAGCATCCGGAAAAAAGGCACAATTCTTTGTACCATAAACAACCTAAACCTACAAATCAAATAACTGGATAAAGAAGCAGAGTGTTGCCGTTGTAATTTATACACATATACACACCACGGCTTCAATATTCAATGGCATTGTTTATTTTTATTTACCAGAAAAACAGCACTATGGCATTCGAGAATTTTCCCACTGCAGCCCGCCAACCGCTGCTTTCTCCACCTAAGTTTAACTGGATGGCATTGGTAGCAGGTATTTTATTTTTTTCTTTATCTGCTTCTGTGCTATATATAATCTGGTATAAAAATCAGAGCATCGATACTATACGTGAAAAAATAGTAGAAGAAAAACCAGTGCTTTTAGCCTCGAACAATAATGTACCAGACAATAGCGGACAAATAAATGACCTGCAAAAAGAACTGGCAGATGCTACCATGCACTACGATATGCTAAAAACATTGAGTGCAAAAAAAGATACCGCCAATACATTGCTCGAAAAAGAAATCCTGATAAAAAAAGACAGCATTTACACGTTACTGCGAAAAGTAAATCTCAGTCAGCCCGAGTTGATAAAAGCCAGGGACCTGATCGCTTCTTTAAAAGGAACGATTGAAGGATATAAAACACAGGTTGAAAAACTCGCCAATGATAAAGTAGCGCTTATACAAGAAAAACAAAGTATAGCAACGCAACGCGATAACGTTCAGGCACACTACGATTCTGCCGTAACGGTAATAAGCCAGAAAGAAGATAGTATCAATATAGGGTCTACATTAAGCGCTGTTAATTTTTCCATTGCCGGTATTAATGAAAAAAGCAATGGTAAGGAAAAAGAAACAGTTGTGGCAAGGCACGTAGATAAATTACGTATCAACTTTGAGATTGCGCAAAACCGTATTGCGGGCAGCGGTACAAAAGAATTATACGTTTGTGTTACCGATCCGCAAAACCTGCCGATTACTGTGGAAGCATTGGGTTCCGGTAAATTCATTACAAGAGATGGCGCTGAAAAATTTTATACGCAAAAACTGGATGTCAATTATATAGAAGGGCCGCCTAATCAGGAAATAAGTTTCGACTGGCGACAGAACACCAATTTTGAACCCGGCGATTATAAAATTGAAGTATACAATAATGGTTTTAAAATCGGCGAAGGAGTAAGGCACCTTAAATAAATTTAGTTTTTTACCAATAGCGGTAACTCCCAATAAAGCCGGCACTTAAATGAGCCGGCTTATTTTTTATGTATTAATTTTTTTGTAACGTGCATTTGTTCTTTACTCAACATCGTTGTGTCACTCACTTGTGCGGCATATCATTGGGCTTCATTTTTAGTTATTTATTAATGCCTCTTTTTTCACTTTCTTTATCTAATATATAATCTAGGAGATCATCATTTGTTTTAAAATCTTTTTTTGTAAAAGAAGTTTTATATCGATTGTTTATAAATTTTAAAAGCAAAGGGTAAATAGGTTTAACGTAAGGGTCTGGAGCTGCTTTACTGTATATTTTTGTAATTTCTTTGTAAGCAATAAGTATCATTTTTGCACCAAGTGTATTACTGCCCCATAATTCATCATCATAAATCGAAATGTCATTTTTCTTCGCAATCAACCTCCAAAGAATACCTGCATGATTTATATTTATAAAATCTGTAAAATTATTTCTTCTGTTAAATGAATTACCTTCTACATTATAAACCCTGATATAATTAATGTTAGATGTTTGGATCTTAATTACATCGCTTGCCAGTATTTTTCCGGTGGGCAATATTGGATAGAAACCCCAAAATGGTAAAAGTTTAATGGTGCCTCTCAAAGTGTCGTTGTTCAATAAAACAATATACCCTTCTTCAACGGGGCCGAAAACTCTACGTTGATATCTTCCATATCTAATGGGAAATGTAAGCTCCCCTTATTTTCGGGCCATTTAAAATTAGAGTTTTTACATTTTGGTTTAACATGGGAAACGGATTAATGGTATTCAACCGGTGGAATAAATCCCAGCGATTGATGTGGTCTTTGACAGTTGTAATCTTCTCTCCATTCTTCCGCCATCTGTCTTACTTCCTGCAGACTGTAAAACAAATAAGCATCTAATAATTCCTTTCTAAGTGAACCATTGTTCCTCTCAATAAAAGCATTTTGTACGGGCTTGCCTGGTTGAATAAATTGTAAAGTGATTTGCTGCTCATCGCACCATAACTGTAACTTATCGCTGATAAATTCCGGCCCATTATCCACTCTGATTGTTTTTGGTTTTGTTCTCATTTCAATTATCCGTTGTAATGTTCTGATTACTCTTAATGCGGGCAAAGAAGTATCTATCTCAATAGCTAATGATTCACGATTATAGTCATCAATAATGTTTAATAACCGGAACCTTTGCCCATCTACTAAGCTATCACACATAAAATCCATGCTCCAACCCTGGTTGATGGTATCAGGCAGGGTTAATGGTTGTTTGATCCGCTGCGGTATTCTTCTTTTTACTTTCCTGCGCACATTCAGCTTTAGCAGTATGTATACACGATAAAGTTTTTTGTGATTGCAATTGTATCCTTTTCTTCTCAACCGGTAATAGCATTTCCAAAATCCAATCGTTGGATGTTTGGCTACTAATTCATTTAATGCATCAATCAAAGAACTGTCATCCCTGGTTTTCTTTTGATAGCTAACCACAGATCTTGGTAACGATACAATTTTGCAGGCCTGCCGCATACTCAACTTCTCTTGAATCAACATAGTTACTGTTTCACGTTTATCGGCAGGCCGCCGAACTTTTTTTCTAACACTGTTTTAATAGCATCATTTTCTAATGTCAGGTTTGCAACGATGCGTTTTAAGCGGCTGTTCTCTTCTTCCATATCCTTCATTTTCTTTACATCACTAACCTGCATACCACCATACCTGGCTTTCCAATTGTAAAAAGTTGCATCACTGATGCCATGTTCTCTTGTAATGTCTTTTACTGATTTACCAACTTCTTGTTGTTGTAGAATAGAGACAATTTGCGTCTCTGTGAATCTTGTCTTTTTCATATTTATACCATTTAAAGTTAACAATTTTGCTAACTTTTAAATGGCCAACTTTCAGGGGAGCTTACAGGAAATGCTTCATCTCTGGGAGTAAGAGGTGGTGCACAGCCAAAAGCTGGTATTAAGAAAATTAGCATCAGCTGAATTTTTAAAATAAGCTCATATATTTTGGCATAATTACAATTTGATAAATTCATTAAATTACTTTGTAAGCAATTTAATGTCTCTATTTACAAGCCTAAGTTTACATGTCGTTAATAGTGGGTTAAGTACCGGTTAAAGAAATTTTTATAGCAATAGGATTTTGCTGAATAAAGAACAAACTGTACAAGTGAGTGACACAACGATGCTTAATAGTAGTACTTAAGCTAAGTACAAAAAAACAAATAAAAATCAGTTTATTTTATTTTCTACCTGTGTAGCTTTTATTTTATCTGCAATTTTTTTATCTAAGAATAACATTTTAAGTGCGACCAGCAACATAAAAATAGCGAAGATCTTTTTTACAACATCTTGCGGAAGACTGAGTGCGAGCTTGCTTCCGAAATAGCCACCGGCAACAAAGCCAATGGCCAATATTGCCACGGCTTTTATATCTACATCGCCTGCTTTGTAATATTGTATTACGGCTAAAATGCCCGCCGGCAAAAGCAATAATCCGAGTGAAGTACCTTGCGCGCTGTGCTGCGAAAAACCTAAAAAGAAAATTAAAGCGGGAACAATAATGAGGCCGCCGCCTACGCCAACGAGCCCGCTTAGTATGCCCGCAGCAAGTCCTACAAGCACTACTATAAGAATAGTCTGTATGTCCATATTTAATTTTTTTACGGCCATTATTTTACAGGGAAAGCCCTTTTATAATGTTCAATGGATTCATTGATGATATTATATGCAGACTCTTTATCCTGAAACTCATCAATCTCAACTACTTTATTTTCTAAAGCTTTGTATTGTTCAAAATAATTTTTTAATACCGCAATAAAGTGTTTGGGCAATTCATTAATATTAGTGATATGATTTACCGTTGGATCATTAGTTGCAACGGCAATTATTTTATCATCTTCTTCGCCATTGTCGATCATTTGCATATTGCCGATTACGGTGGCTTCTACAAGGCATAAAGGTTGTATACTTTCAGAGCACATTACTAATATATCGAGTGCATCGCCATCTAATCCTAATGTTTGCGGAATAAAACCATAATTGATAGGATAGTGGAAAGATGAATAAACAACCCTGTCTAATTTTAATAAGCCGGTTGTTTTATCCACTTCATATTTTGCGCGCGAGCCTTGTGGTATTTCAATTAAGCCATTTACAATTGCCGGTGATTTTTTTCCGAAAGATGCGCCATGCCATGGGTGAAGAACGTTCATATAAGTTTTAAGTTATAAATTATAGGTTATGAGTTATTTTATTTAGTTTGAAGCACCGGATACTGTGTATTTAAAATCTATCTGCCATGTACCGTTTTTGTTTACCACTTTTATTTCCTGCGGCTGTTTCATGTATGTGTTGGAATAGTTGATAACACTTACCGAATCATTCAGGTCTGTATATTTATTGATCACGTAATCAGCATTTTTAAATTTTTGTTTATCATCATCCGGCAAACGGTTGTACATCAATTTATACGAATCGAAGAACTGTACATTTAATGTATCATTATACAATAGCGGTTCGGCATCTTCAAAATCGCCGTCCAGCGTGGCTCTTATAAATTCTCTGCCGGTATCCATGGCTGTTGTTGGCCTGTCTTTTTTGTGGCTGCAGGATGCGATAATAATAGTAAGAAGCAGTGCGGGGATAATTCTTTTAAGCATATTTTTTTTTGATGCAATAAAGTTAATCAACTTTGGAATATCACAAATAAAAAGCATCCCGGCGAAGGGATGCTTTCATATAAATTTAACGGATACTAATTATCCTTGTCCTTGTCGTAAGCTTTAATAATAGCTTTTACCAATTTATGGCGAACAACATCCTCTTCATCCAGTTCAATATGCGAAATACCTTCCACACCTTTAAGAATGCGTAAAGCCTTTTCAATACCACTACGTTGGTTTTTTGGAAGATCGACTTGTGTTGGATCGCCTGTAATTATTGCTTTTGCATTAGCACCAATACGTGTTAAGAACATTTTTAACTGACCATCGTTTGTATTTTGCGCTTCATCTAAAATAATAAAAGCATTATCCAACGTACGGCCACGCATATACGCTAATGGAGCAATTTCAATAGTCCTTGTTGTCATATAATAACCTAATTTATCGGCAGGTATCATATCATCCAATGCATCATATAAAGGACGTAAGTATGGGTCGATCTTTTCTTTTAAATCGCCCGGTAAAAATCCAAGGCTTTCGCCAGCCTCAACTGCAGGTCTGGTTAAAATTATTTTTTTAACAGATTTATTTTTTAAAGCCCTAACCGCTAAAGCAACGGCAGTATAGGTTTTGCCGGTACCTGCAGGCCCGATCGCGAACACGATATCATTCTTATCAACGGCAGTCACCATCCGCTTTTGATTGGCAGTTCGCGCCCTTACTGTTTTTCCGTTAGGCCCAAATACCAATACGTCATTGGGGTTGCGGTCAACAAAATTATCTACTACTTGCTGGTCATCACCACCAAGTATTTGCTCAAAATAATTCTCGCTCATGTGGCCATTGCGTTCAATGTATTGAACGATCAGACCGATCTTTTCCCGTGCATCCAGTATCTGTTCGGGAGCTCCGCTCAGTTTTACCTGTGTGCCACGACTAAGAATTTTTAAAAGAGGGAATTTTTTTTTGAGGATGTCTAATTTCCCGTTATTCACGCCAAAGAATTCAATGGGGTTAACGGTTTCGAGGTTGATAATAGTTTCTGTCAATGTGCGTTTGATTTAAAGTTTTTGCAATCGGTTTACTATTTCGATACTTTCAATCTATCCTTTCCAAATTTAATGCATAACGATTGATACATCACTCATTTACTTATTCACAAGGGGATATGATTTGGTGGAAAATAAAATTCTCCCGGTATAAGCCGGGAGAATCTTTTAACCCTTAAAACAACCAACATAGAAGACTGTTGACTATTTATATAACGATATTTAATGTTAATTGGTTGTATGCAAATAAAAAAAATTATGTTAAAGCTATGTCCAGCACCTGTTGCAATGTTTTTACATAATGAAATTTAATGCCGCTTATAAAACGTGGATTTATTTCCTGCACATCTTTTTCATTTTGCCAGCACATGATAATTTCTTTAAGCCCGGCACGTTTTGCCGCCAACACTTTTTCTTTAATGCCACCAACCGGTAACACTTGCCCACGTAAAGTAATTTCGCCGGTCATTGCTAAATACGATTTTATTTTTCTTCCCGTGAAAGCGCTGGCTAATGCAGTCATCATCGTAATACCTGCACTCGGCCCATCTTTTGGCACAGCACCTTCCGGTATATGAATATGTACATTTTTCTTATTAAAATCTTCAGGGTTAATTCCTAATTTTTTACCATTGGCTTGTAACCAGGTAAAAGCAGTAGTGGCGCTTTCTTTCATTACATTGCCCAGATTGCCCGTCATTTTTAATTCGCCTTTGCCATCGCTTAACTGTGTTTCTATAAATAAAATATCTCCACCAACATACGTCCATGCAAGGCCAACGGCAACTCCCGGCATGTTGGCTGTTTTATACATATCATTGCTGAACCTCGGCTTGCCTAAAATTTTCTCTACATCATTTTTTGTGAGCGTAGCTTTCAATTTTTCTTTAGTAACGTATTGTTTTGCAAGGTTGCGCATTACACTTGCCAACTGCCTGTCCAGATCACGCACACCACTTTCTCTTGTATAATCTTCAATTATTTTTTCTAAAACAGTATCGCTCACTTTAACGTTCACATTTTTTAATCCATGCGCATCCTGTTGTTTTGGTAATAAATGTTGTTTGGCAATTTCAATTTTTTCTTCAACAGCATAACCACTCAGATCAATGATTTCCAGGCGGTCTCTTAAAGCAGGTTGTATATTATTAATATTATTTGCTGTCGCGATGAAGAGGACTTTACTTAAATCATATTCCAGTTCTAAATAATTATCATAAAAATTATTGTTCTGTTCAGGATCCAAAACTTCTAACAATGCAGATGAAGGATCGCCACGCATATCATTACCTACTTTATCAATTTCATCCAAAATCATAACAGGGTTGCTTGATTTTATTTTACGTATAGATTGAATGATCCTTCCCGGCATAGCGCCAATATAGGTTTTGCGGTGCCCGCGAATTTCACTTTCATCATGCAAGCCACCAAGACTAACTCTTACATATTTTCGTTCAACAGCATTCGCAATACTTTTACCTAGACTTGTTTTACCAATTCCCGGAGGGCCGACAAAACAAAGGATCGGACTTTTCATATCTCCTTTCAATTTTAATACAGCGAGATATTCCAGTATGCGTTCTTTTATTTTATGCATGCCGTAATGGTCATGATCCAATATTTTTTTAGCACGTTTCAGATCGTATTGATCAGTAGTATAATATTCCCACGGCAGATCTAACATCAGATCAAGGTGATTATAAACGACAGAATAATCCGGAGTGCTTGGATGCATCCTTTCTAACTTCTCAATTCCTTTATTGAACATTTCTTTTGCAGCAACCGTCCATTTTTTGCCTTCTGCTTTTTTCTGCATTTCTTTTATCTCAGCCACATTATCGCCACCCAATTCTTCCTTAATGGCTTTCATCTGCTGTTGCAAAAAATATTCACGTTGTTGTTTATCTAATTCAGCGCGTGTTTTAGTAGTTACTTTATTTTTTAATTCAGCATATTGTAATTCCGTATGCATTAAATTCATCAGCAACTCAGCCCTTGCTTTAAGATCATTGATCTCTAACAAACGTTGTTTATCTTTTATATCACTATTTAAATTACTGCTGACAAAATGAATCAGGAAAGATGCATTCTCAATATTTTTTAAAATAATACCAGCCTCACTGGGAAGGTTAGGCGAAAGCGTTATTATCTGCGAAGCAAGGTCTTTGATACTGCCGATCATCGCGTTAAAATCCTTATCATCTTTCAATGATTCTTCGTTAAGTGTTTTTATTTTAGCTTTAAAATAAGGGTCATCGCTTAAAATTTCTTCTACCTTAAAACGTTTTCTGCCTTGTATAATAATAGTAGTGCCGCCATCAGGCATTTTTATCAGTTTAGCGATCTTCGCAACGGTACCAATTTCTTCCAGGTCGCTCACCGTCGGTTCTTCCACCGTACTGTCTTTTTGCGCTATTACGCCTATCAATTTGTCAGCCTTGTAAGCATCGGTTACGGCTTTAATGCTTTTATCCCTGCCAACGGTAATGGGCAAAACCACTCCCGGAAACAGCACCGTGTTCCGCAATGGCAACAAAGGCAACTCTGTGCCAATCGCCTGTTCATCACCATTTTCGTCTTCATTTAAGGGGATCATCGGTAAAAACTCCATTTCATCTTCCGTTCCCTGAGTATAAAATTTTTTATCATTCATATAATCCTAAATATATAGTCAAAATGTCAAAACGCACAGTTAATTCTGTTTATTTTGGGTGGAAGTATATATTGACAAGATTAATGCCGGAAAAATATTACGGGTTAAAAATTATAAGATAACAGGAGTATGCTGTAAACAAAATTTATTTTTTATAATAAATGAAGTAAGTGCTTATTAACTATTTACTTAGCCCGTATATCTCCCATAATATTTGCTGTTTAGGAATATTATTTTCATTTCCACTTTCAACAAAAATATCTTTGTGCTGCAAACTATCTGTGTAACAATAACTTTTTAAAATATATTTAGATGCAGGAGGTGTAATAGCATATATGATTGCATTTTGGAAACTATCACTAAACCATGGGTTACGACTGTTTATAATTAATTGAGGCTTGTTTATAATTGATTGATGAATAAATTCACTTAACATGCTATCACGAAATGGATGCCTTTCCATTAATGGGTAAATATAGATGTAGCCAGTAGCAGCTTTTCTTTGTGTATAAAAATATATTTCCGGTTCCGAGCCTATCACCAGAATTTTATCTTCTTTTTTGGTATTATTAATAATATAATTGCTGATGATAACTGCGTTGTTAAAAACATTGCTCCAATACATTGAGACTGACGCTTCTGCAGGTGTGTCTTTTATGAAAAAATCATATCCGCTTGCCAGATAATAAATAATGCAGAGCAGAAAAAATAATGGTGGGATAACCTGGTAAATTTTTTTATGTTGGTTATTTGCCCATTCAAAAATTATATCAAAAAACAACCCAAAATAAACAGAAACTGCCGGCAATAAAAAAAGATAATAATGATTACGGAAATAATAACCCGGGAATACAGCAACAGCAGAAAGCAGAGCCCAGCTAATCAAAATAAGGAATTTATTTTTATTCAATATTTTACAGGAAAACAATGCACCAAAAAATACTGAAGCCCACATGAACGGATTATTGACAATATTGTTTTTAAGGCGAATAAAGAAATAATAAAATAGACGCGAATGGCCACGGTAATTATTATTAATATAATACCAGCTATAATCAATGGTTAAGAATATGAATTTGCTATATGTATGATTTATTAAAGTGGAGGCAAAAAGTATTGCTAATACAGCACAAAAACCAGCGAGTAATATTAAATGCTTTTTAAAAATTTCATAGATCGTATTCAATTGCCACTTTGAATAAACACATACGGTAACAAATGCCACAATATAAAAATATGCGCCAGTTGCGGATATTGTCTTTTTCTTCTACCTCATGGCAGCGCTGGCGCACCATTTCAAAATTTTCGAGGTAGCGCTTTACTTTAAATTTATTTTTTGATGTAATATCTGCTTCGCACAGCATCATTAGCAAATCAAAATCTTCGCCCGCATCAAATAATAATCTTCGTATAGCCGAATCCGTTATACTTTCTTTTGTTAAACTGATTGGGCGCAAATGCAACTCCACCATTTTACGGACGAATTTCATTTTTTCATTTTGAGGCAGTTTTAATTTGGCAAAAATTTTCGGCACCATTCTCCCGCCAACAACTTCATGCCCGTGAAATGTCCAGCCATGCCCTTCTTCAAATTTTTTGGTTGCGGGCTTTGCAATATCATGAAAAACAGCAGCCCAACGCAGCCAGATATCATCCGTATTTTTACTGATATTATCAACTACCTGCAATGTGTGATAGAAATTATCTTTATGCCCTTTACCATCAATATATTCTGCACCAACTAAATCTACCATTTGTGGAAAGATGAGTTTTAATAAGCCGCTTTTATATAATAAATCAAACCCAATAGATGGTTTGCTGCTCATTAATATTTTGTTGAGTTCATCCGCAATACCTGTAAAAAAAAGCAAATAATTTTTTCTTTCGTCTACCCAGCTAAATAATAAGTAAGCGCTTATTATAACAAATAAATTAACAAAATGTTCCGTGTTTGCGGTTATCCCGTTCATACCTGGAGCGATAGAAAAAGCGATATATCCGATGGCTGCAAATACTCCTGCATTTTGGTTGCGCAATTTACTAATGGTCTTAAATAAGAAATAAGCAGTCAGCAAATTAACTATTATAGCTCCTGTACGTATAGCGTGGATTGTATTTCCCAACAGTAAAATAAAAAGAGCATAGCAATAATAAACACCAAAGATTGCGTGGATATTATTGGCAATAACTATAATAATATTCGTGTACATACGCATCCGCTTATTATC
>Ga0206833_1062_pt1 | contig 27879 bp, 20 predicted proteins | sample Alteio_BWOrgCont_32_FD_152891 | JGI IMG/M metagenome (GOLD analysis project Ga0206833, IMG submission 152891) | Enriched cells from forest soil in Barre Woods Harvard Forest LTER site, Petersham, Massachusetts, United States -... | ecosystem: Environmental > Terrestrial > Soil > Temperate forest >... | reverse complement strand
AGCGGGAGTTTCTTCAACAGCAGGTGCGGTTGGTTCTTCCTCGCTAAATAAAGGTAAGTCCTTCAACGCCTGGTACCAGCTGATGATTTTCTTCATATCTGAAGCATACACCTTTTCTTCATCATGATCTGGTGCTATTTCTCTGAAAAATTCTCTCATCTTCTTACCATCAGCTTTTGCGTCAGGTACCGATGAAGCATTTTTCATCTTTTCAAATACATCCAGCAGTTTAATATCATCTTCTAACCCAAAAATGGTGATCTCATTAAGAGCGGCCAGTTTAGCGGTAGAGATATTTGCTACCAGTTTAGTTTTCTGCTCATCAAGGCTCTCTAAAATATATCCTGTTTTATTTTGAGCCAAAGCTCTCCACAATCCCGGTTTTCCTGATACGGCAACAATTCCCAATAAATTCATTCTGTTATGTTTTATAACGAATAATGACGAGCAACAAATAGTTATTTACTATTTGTTGCTCGCCGCTCGCTATTTAGTCTTCAATTACCTCTATTCCTAAAATTTTATCACCCTGACGGATCGCGTCTACAACATCAACATTTTCAACCACTTTACCAAATACGGTATGATTTCTGTCTAAGTGTGCGGTATTTGCTCTGCTGTGGCAGATAAAAAATTGTGAGCCACCTGTATTACGACCAGCGTGAGCCATAGAAAGCACACCGCGATCATGATATTGATTTTCGCCGGTTAATTCACAATCAATTTTGTAACCCGGGCCACCAGCGCCGGTTCCGGTTGGATCACCACCCTGTATCACGAAATTAGGGATAACACGGTGAAAAATTACGTTATTATAGAAGCCTGAACTTGCTAATTTTTTAAAGTTAGCAACAGTATTAGGGGCGTCGTTATCGTAAAATTCTACGGTCATATCGCCCTTTTCAGTTTTGATTATTGCTTTGCTCATTTCCTTTTTTTAAAATAGTGAGCAAAGGTAATAAAAAAGGAGAAAGGTTAAAGGTGAATGGCAAAAGGTTAGTTATCAATCAAAACTATTACATAATACCCTATTCAATTATTCGTTACATTTGAATAAATCATCTATTAAAATGCCAAAGCAAAACCATTCGCCTTTTATCCCGCTTCCCGCTTTCCGCTTTTTGCTTGTTATTGTCCTTTACCTTTTACCTTTCTTTACAAGGGCTGCATCTATATTAATACCGATGGATGATGAGCAAAAAGACCATTTAAAATCGTACGGAATAGCTTTTTGGACCTTAAAAAACGGCGAAGAGGTAAACTGGCTGCTCAATTACCGTGGTGGCAGTTTTATGATGAATTATGACAAGAAAATTGAAGACGAATGTAAAATACGTGGTGTTAGTTATGAGGTTTTGCCGGATGCCAAGGTAAATGAAATTATTACCGAAGTGAGCGACCCATCGGTGAACATGGACGTGGTAAAGCTTGAAAAAGCACCTAAAATGGCGGTGTATTCACCAAAAAACAAACTGCCCTGGGATGATGCTGTAACGTTGGTACTAAAATATGCAGAAATACCCTACGATGTAGTTTATGATGAAGAAGTTATTAGGGGCGATTTACCGAAATATGATTGGCTGCACCTGCATCATGAAGATTTTACAGGGCAATACAGTAAGTTTTACGGCGCTTTCAGGTATGCGCAATGGTATAATGATGATGTTAAGATACAAGAAGCTACAGCGCATAAACTCGGCTTTAAAAAGGTATCGCAAATGAAGCTGGCCGTAGCCGAAAAGATACGTGATTTCTGCGCGGGCGGTGGTTTCCTGTTCGCCATGTGCTCGGGCACTGATACCTTTGATATTGCGCTGGCTTCTGCAAATACAGATATCTGCGAGGCGATGTTTGATGGCGATGCTGCCGACCCGGATGCCCAATCGAAACTGGATTTCAGCCAAACCTTTGCTTTTCAGAATTTCACATTGGATATGAATCCGCTTTCGCACCAGTTCAGCAATATTGACGTAACCTCTACACGCCAGGTTGACCGTACGCAGGATTTCTTTACGCTGTTTGATTTTTCGGCCAAATGGGATGTGGTGCCAAGCATGTTAACACAGAATCATGATAAAGTGGTTAAGGGTTTTATGGGACTAACCACTGCCTTTAATAAAAAGCTGCTTAAACCCGGTGTAACCATAATGGGCGAAATGAAATCAAACAACGAGGCCCGCTATATTCATGGCGAATATGGTAAGGGCCAATGGACCTTTTACGGAGGCCATGATCCGGAAGATTATCAGCACATAGTAGGTGATCCGCCAACTGATTTAAAACTCCATCCTAACTCACCCGGTTACAGGCTGATTCTGAACAATGTTTTATTCCCTGCTGCCAGGAAAAAGAAACAGAAGACCTAAATTCAGCTTACAATTAACAGCTGGCAGTTTTCAGTTCAAGACTGTATACTGGTAACTGCAAACTGCCCACTGCAAATGGGGAACTTAATTATAAAACGACCATGATACGCCTATTTTAATCAAGCTGTCCATTTGCGGGTAACGGTTCACTGTGTAAAAACCCGGACTAAACAGACCCTGATTAGCGTAATCATACATAATAAAAAAGTTGGTACGCTGTAAGGTAGCCTTAAAGAACACACCCGCAACCGGGTATGAAGAGAAGGTAACATTTGGGCCGTTATAAAACTGTCCCAACCCTACTGCGTATGATGGCGCCGCATACTGCGAGTTATAACGAACATCTATCCCAAGGTTTGAATATAAAACATGGAACAGGAACATTTTATAGTATAAACTGGTGTAAGTGTAAAATTCTGGCGTACGCAATGTGTTTTGATAATCTGTTTTTTGATAAACCAAAAATTCATCCAAATGCCACCTGTGCCAGGCCAGGCTTTTACCCAAACTTACTTTAAGCAGATTGATATCGGAATTTAATTGTGTCGGGGTTGCATCAATGCCGTTAGGTTGCGCCGTAAAATATAAATAGTCGGAAATTAAAAAGTATTCGGCCTTCAGATCAAACTTCAATAAATCATTCACATAGTGAAAAGATACGCTACTGGTTTTCTGATTGCTGAATTTATCATGGAATATAAAGTGGTTCGATATCCAGTCGGTATAAACCAATGGCGGCGAACTACTTTGTGTATAGCCCTCAAATGTTATTCTGCCAGCCTTTTGGCCGCCCGCAAGCAGCACCTTGGCGTCATATAAAAAATCGCCTGCATCTCTGCCCTGGGCAATTTGCTGAAAATCACCCTCCAGTCCTATTTTATCGCTGAACTTGTAGCTGAATTTTGCCTTAAGCGTAATATCCTGAAAAGAAGCATCCTGCACCTTCGTTGCCGTGTTTACCTTATTACCATACTGATTCAGCGCGGTATCGGCTACATACTGCGTATAATGGTAATAGTCTTCGGCCAGGCCAACATCAAGCTTTACTTCATTTTTTACAAATTTCACCGACTTACTCCGGAGGTAAAAACTATAGGAGAACTCGTTTTGCATATGCTGCACCGTGAGTGAATCGCGCGAGTAATTGGATGCAAAATAATAGTCGGGAAACACATTGTAAGTATCGGGCTCGTTCTGCAAAAAGTTGTATTTGCTGGTACTATAATGAAACGTATAGCTGACGCGCTGAGTGGGCAATATGCTATTGGTTCCGTTGTCTTTTTTAGTACTGTCTATTCTGCCTATGTAGTAAAATTGCTTCAAATACAATCCGGTTTGTTTCCATTGTTCATAGGTACTTTGCAATCGTGTTGGTTCCGATTCCTTTGCAATTGATCCGGTTTTAAAAATAGAGTCGTTTTGAATTGAACCGGTTTCAGGAGCTTTTAAATTATTATAAATAATATTGCCCAATAAGTTGTATCGTTTGTTTTTTGATTCATACCAGGCAAAAGCAGCTGCATTTACATCACTAACATTTTGAAGCAATTGCTGGCTGCTGTAAAAACCCTGTGAGCCTATGAAATTGGCGTTGAACCCAATATTCAGCCGCGGGTTAATGTTTTGCGTGTGCATCAGTTTAAATACCTGTTCCTTTACACCACCTGTCACGAGGTACAGGTCTGTATACGGAACACGGGCGCGGTAATAGTTTATATCCTGCGGATTTAAAAGATACAGATCAAGCGTGTGCAGGCCAGCATCAAAACCAATTTGATGCGATGGTTCAAACAACAGGCTTCGCTGATCCAAACCCAGGTTCCCCAATCCTATTTTAGGACTACGCGGCTGATATAGCGGACTATAATTCTCGAAGTTTACAATACCTGTATCGAGCTTAAATAATTGAGTACTGTCTTTTAGCAATCGTTCATTGGTAACCCTAATAAATTTGGAGCTAAATACAACCGTATCTTTTTTCTTATCCTGTTTTTTTCGCAGCGAGTCAAGCTCCTGATCGGCGGTAAGTATTTTTGTAGTTGTTGTATCCCGCAAATTTGGCTTTTGCCCCGATGTTCCATACTGTCCCCCCGGATAATTAGGATTACCTGTCGATTGCGCAAAAACAGCCTGTGCAAAAACACAAAGCAATATAATTATCAGGTATTTTATCTTATCAGGCATTAAAAACCGGCTATCAATTCTTTAAGTATCAATGTCATTTTAGGCTCCGCTTCCGCAGCAACTGCTAATATTTCTTCAACAGAAACCGGTGTTAACACCTCACCAAAACCTTCGTCTGTTAGTACCGATATAGCAAAAACAGGCAAGCCCATATGATTAGCTACAATCACTTCCGGAACCGTGCTCATGCCAACAGCATCGCCGCCAATTATGCGTAAATATCTGTATTCGGCTTTGGTTTCAAGGTTAGGGCCGGTAACAGCAACATAAACTCCTTTATGGCATATAATATTGTTTGTCTTTGCAATATCCAGCGCTTTAGCCGTCAACACACGTTTGTAGGGCTCGCTCATATCAGGGAAACGCGGACCCAGCTCATCTTCATTTCTTCCAATTAGCGGGTTATGGGGTTGCAGATTGATATGATCCTCAATCACCATCAGGTCGCCTTTTTTAAAATCAGGGTTTAATGACCCGCTGGCGTTGGATACAAAAAGTGTTTTTATTCCAAGCATTTTTAAAACCCTTACCGGGAAAGTAATCTGCTGCATACTATAGCCTTCGTAATAATGAAGTCTGCCCTGCATAGCAACTACGTTCTTCCCGGCCAGTTTCCCAAATATCAATTTACCCGAATGAAACTCAAGGGTTGAAATCGGAAAATCGGGTATATTGGAGTACATTAATTGTTTTTCAACTTCAATTTCACGCACCAGGCCTCCAAGTCCTGTGCCTAATATTATACCAACTTCTGGTTCAAAATCACCAATACGGCTCTTTATATATGCTGTGGTTCTTTCAATACTTTCTAACATAGTCAATAATTAACTGATCAAAATCATGCTTGCTGTTGTTTAAAAATTCTGTCCGGATAGGTATCACAAAAACAGGAAGTTTTTCATCCTTGTTAAACCATGATTCCTCTAAACGCTGTTCATCCTTTTCTGTTGTAAGGATTATTTTTTTTTGTGATGTACAGGCCTTATACTCAGCAGCAAGTTTAGCGATATTTTTTAAGGTAAACGGGTGATGATCGGGATATTTATGATGAATAATATTTGCTGTTAACGTATTTAAATACTTAACCAGCGGCGCTGCATTGGCAATTCCGGTTAGCAAAAACACGGTTGTATCGCTGTCAATAGTAAAATCAACCGGCGAGCTGTTGAAATCTTCGGGCACCTGATATGCTATTTTGGTAAAAAACAAGCTTTGATACGGCAACGGCTTAACTTTTTGAGCAATTTCCTCTTGCTGATCTCTACTAAGCGATTTGGGGCATTTGGTAATTACTATTACCTGCGCGCGCCATCGGCCGCTGTAAGGCTCGCGCAGATTACCGGCAGGCAATATTAAATGGGGTTCACTAATACGATTGTAATCAAACAATAAAATACTTAACCCTGGTTCAACCGCGCGGTGCTGGTAAGCGTCATCCAGCAAAATAACATCATGATGAGCTATCAGGTGCTTTATTCCATTCACTCTTTTTTCGCAAACAGCCACTGTAATATCCGGAAATTTTTGTTTGAATTGAGCAGGCTCATCCCCTATCTGACTGGCAAACTGGTAGCTCGCTGACACGTCCGGAAAAGCTTCTGCAGCCAGAAGATAACCTTTAGTTCTTCGGCCATATCCCCTGCTTAACGTAGCAATTTTATAATCGTTTTTTAAAAGACGAATAAGATATTCCGTCATGGGGCTTTTACCTGCGCCGCCAACGTCAAGGTTGCCTACTGATATTACAGGTTTATTGAATTTATAACTCTTAAATAAGCCGGCATCATAAAACCAGTTACGGATAATTACAACAAACCCATAAATAAGTGAAAAGGGAAACAAAAGCCAGCGCAGGTATTTCATAAATCGCTGTAAAGATAGGAAAACAGTTTAACTGGGTATTATCAGCCTATCAATTTCAACTATTTTTGTAGTCCATTTATTGCTAACCGCTTATTATTTAAGTATCTCCGTAACAGGCAAAAGCTTTTCATCAATCTGCCCGTTTACAACAGACACATAATAAGCATTGCTTTTATCATCAATGGCAACTGTTCGCACATATTGTTCATTTTCAAATACTATCCCTGCCTTATCATCAATGGCATAGCCTGGTGATAGTCTTCCCTGCAAAATATTGTCAAAATAAAGCGGCTTACGTAATGGCTCACTATGATAATGCGGGCAATGACTAGTTTGAATAAAACCGAGGCATTTTACAATTGATAAATCTTTTGGCCGTGAGTCGGTAGTTCCGCCCTGAAACCAGCACAGCGAACCGGCGCTGCCCCCACCTAATATAATACCCTTATTATAGGCCTTTCTTAAAACGGTATCAATACCCTGGGCTTTCCAAATTGCCATCATATTAAGGGTATTTCCACCACCTACAATAATGGCATCCATACTTAGCAAATTATCTTCAAATGATTTTGAATCGGTGTACGACGCGACAAATGCGCGCTGTACATAACCACGCATCGGTAAACCTTCGCAGGCTGTGTACCAGCTATTAATGGTATTTGCATTATCGCCGGTTGCGGTTGGCAAAAAGCATATTTTTGGATTATCTTTTTTAGTTAAGGTAATTACATAACTCATAAACTGTTTGGTAAAACCACCACCATAAGCAAAAATAGTTCTTGTGGCTGTACCTTGCGTCCCTTGCCCCATACCTGCAAAACAAATAGATGTTAGTAAAATAACAAAACAGATTCTTCTCATCTTGATTAAATAATTCTCAGTTTATAATTGGTTATTCTGCCAAAAGTTATCGCAACTTTTAAAACAAGGCTGTAAATATATAAAACCAGTTTAATAACCTGTTAACCTGACATTACTTATCAAAAAACTGCATTTTTACGAAATATCTGTTACATTTCTCGCAAAGAAAATGGGAGTTTATTGCGATGTAGTTATAGGTTTTTCTCCTCATAATGCTAGGTTTTAAACCTAGCATTATATATAAATTTCATTTTGTAACATCCGGCAGCTGGTTGCATCTAAATACTACAATCAGAACAATGAGCAACCTTGCAATAAAAAACAATCAATAAGTTCTGCAATCATTAACAACTTTTATAATTTTACTTAGGATTTAAATAAAATGAAACCATCATGAGCCTCCGCTCATAAACAGAATGAACAAAACGGCTCATGATAGCTTCATTGCCTTAAAAAAACAACTTACTTTAATGAAAAAAATATTTATAGTACTCTCTGCCGTGGCAATAATTGCCGCAGGCTGTACGCAAAACCAGCCGCAGCAAAACAATGTAACCATTGAAAGCAATAATGCACCGGCCGGTTTTGACGTAAACAAGTTAGCGCAATTGGTTAAAACCAGCACCGACCCGCAGACACTCGAAAAAGCCATTAACGATCCTAACAATCACGTAAGCAACCTGGATTTGGATAAAGACGGGAATATAGATTATTTGAAAGTTGAGGAGCCCACACAAAACAGACTAAACGTAGTGGATGACGTTAGTGCTGCCGATTCTGTAACTATAGCACACATCAAGGTTGATCCAACACAAAACAATACAGCCGATTTGAGTGTACAGGGTAATCCTAACTATGTGGGTAATGATAACTATTATCATTCCTCATTCTCATTTACTGATTTCCTGCTGTTAAGCTACCTGATGCGTCCGCATGCCTATTATATGCCGATGTATCACTACGGTTATTATCCGTCATATTATACACGCACCCGTACGGTTACTAGTTTCAGGCCAACAACTTCTTCTGCTATGTCAACAAGAAGTTCACGCAGCAGCTTAAGCTCTCCGTCTGGATCGCAGCGTTCGTTTAGCTCACGCAGCTCATCAACAGTACGCAGTGGTGGATTTGGGCACAGCAGTTCGTCGTCATCATCCGGCAGAAGTTTTGGACACAGTCGTGGTGGGTTTGGCCGCAGAAGATAATTTTAATAACAATTTAATTTAAGCATCTAACATTTTATAATATGAGCATATTTGACAGGTTATTTCGCATAGGCAAAGCCGAAGCTAATGCCGCAGTAGATAAATTAGAAGATCCGGCTAAAATGGCCGATCAGATTCTTCGCGAATTAAGAGAAAATTACCAGCAAGCCTTACAAGGCGAAGCCGAAATTAAGGCTCTTGCTTTGCAGCATCGCGCCAGCGAATTACAATACCGTAACAGCGCCGATGATTGGGAAAAGAAAACCAATGATTTGCTTGACCGTATTGAAACCAAACAACTGGATGAAGCGAAAGGGAATGAACTGGCAGCCAAAGCAGCCGATGAACATCAGAAAGCTGCAACTGAAGCCGACCAGTTTGCTAAAATGGCCGAAAAAGAGGAAAGCGCAGTGGCTGTGATGGACCTTAAAATAAAACAGATTAAGGATCAGATAACCGATACCGAAAACCGTGCAAAATTGATTCAATCGCGCGCTAAAACAGCCGAGGTTTCTGAAAAAATCAATAAAACACTTTCAAATGTTGATACTGACGGATTAATGGCGACATTAAACCGCATGGATGAAAAAGCTTCGGCTCAGGAGTTCCGCGCAGCTGCCTATGCACAGATTGAGGATTCAACCTTATCAACTGAGCAGGAAATCAATAAAGCTTTAGGCGTTGGTTCATCATCAAACGCATTGGAAGCTATCAAAGCTAAACGTACCAAATTATTAAATTAACCCTTCACCGCGCGTCATTGCGAGGAACAAAGCAATCTTTATGCGCTGCAAATCATACAGGACTTTTATTGTCCTGTGTAGAGATTGCTTCGTACCCCGCAATGACGGATGGACTATTCAATCCCCCATGTTTTTAACAGACGATAATAAAAAATCATTTAAGGCCATCATCCTTTTAAATGAGATGATAAACGGCACACATAAATTTCAAACTGTTGCCAACGGCGATGATGAAATACTGGAACCTTTGTTTATTGAACTAATGTCAAAAGGCTATGTGCAAACCAGCGGCTTGTACTACCAGGTTACTACTAAAGGACAAGAGGTGTTTGATACTTTTATGAAACGGTATACCGAATACTTAAAGGTTTACGATATATTCTCTTACGTGGATCTTGAAAAAGGCGAATTTGCTTTCGCCCGTTATTTTGACTTTAGCACCGATGATGAATGGTCAAATTTCACTAATGACGAACGTTTTGACGATCTCCGCATTGCGGTAGCCATCTTTAAAAAGATTGATCCGGCCGAAATTGTTTTCATGTCTTTTATTAACGAAAACAGGTTTGATACAGCTTCAAACGGCTGGCAAATGGACCTGCTATCAGACAACGACTGGAAAGAAATTGAAGAGATCTGCAAAACGGCCATCAAACCCGAAGAGGTTGGTGAAGATGCCATGGTTGATATGATTTCGCAAGGATCGGAACTAATGATTAAACTGCTGGAAGAAGAACAAAAACAGAATCAAAATAATAACAACAATAACGGCACCGACACCATAGTAGAGGAAGAAACCGTTGAGTATTATGAACCATATTACGATCCGTACTATGTTTCGCCAATATGGTTAGTTCCGTTGTTTTTGTGGTAGATATTTGTCTGAACTCGAATTTATCGAATGTAAGAATTAATGGAATTTGATCTTAATTCTGTAAATTCAACTAATCCGATAAATTCGAGTTCAGACAATTATTTCAACTTTAAAAACTGCCAACTGCCCTCACTCACTCCTCAAAGCCTTTATCGGGTTAGCAATAGCCGCTTTTATCGACTGAAGGCTCACCGTAAATAAAGCGATCACAATAGCTACTGCTCCGGCTAAGGCAAATATATACCAGCCTATGGTTATGCGGTAAGTAAAATCTTCCAGCCATTTGTTCATGGCCCACCAGGCTATGGGCGAAGCAATTAAAATGGCTATAGCCACTAGCTTAACAAAATCAAGGGATAGCAATTTGGTGATACTTTGAACGCTTGCACCCAATACCTTGCGAATGCCTATTTCTTTGCTGCGCTGTTCGGCCATAAAGGCTGCTAGGGCAAATAAACCTAAACAAGCAATGATAATAGCAAGCACAGCAAAGCTGGTAAAAATCCGGCCCATGCGCTGTACATCATCATACATTTTGTTAAACCGGTCATCCAAAAAAGAATACCTGATGGGCTGCGATGGCGACAAATCTTTCCAGGTTGACGAAATTTGAGCCATTGTATTTTGAATATTACCACCACCGATCTTTACTGAAATTATTGAAGGGCTAATACCTTTAGACATAGCCAATGCACCAATTGGTTGCCTTAACGATTCAAAATTAAAGTCTTTTACCACTCCAATAATCCTCATTTTATCATCACCATGGGTAATTACTTTGCCTACAGGATTTTTCAGATTAAGCTTTTTAACCATGGTTTCATTAACAATTACCCCACCGTTATTGCCATCGGGCGAAAAATTTACTCCTTGTACTAGTTTTAAGCCAAATGTTTTAAGGTAGTCTTCATCAATTACCCAAAACTGGGAATCAACCCCGGTTTCAACCTTTGATTTTCCTTCATTCCAAAGGGTGTTGCCGTTGCGCTTTGTGCCTTCTACAGGTAAGTAATCCCCTACGGAAACACTTTTTACTGACGATAACTTTAAAAGATCCTGCTTAAGGTTTTTAACCCCATTATCGCCAAGTGTATTTGTACCCTGTAGAACCACAATCTGGTCTTTATCATAACCCAGGTTTTTGTTAAGGATAAACTTCATCTGATTATAAATAACAAAGGTGCTAATGATAAGTATAATAGAAGCCGTAAACTGGAATACCACCAGGCTATTACGAAGGGTGGAACTTTTGCTGCCGTTGCTTATTGATCCCTTAAGTACACTTGCCGGTTTAAAGGATGAAAGATAAAATGCAGGATAAATGCCTGCCACTATGCCTATAATAAATGCCGCTGCCAGTACAATCGGGATAAACCAAAGGGCCAGCCAGGGCATGGTTAAGGTTTTTGAAGCCAGTATATTAAAATATGGTAATAATATCCAGGCTAATAGTATGCCAATCATAAATGAAATAACACTATAGAGCAGCGACTCGGCAAGAAATTGATTGATCAAGCCTCTGCGGGTTGAGCCAACAACTTTTCGTAAACCAACTTCCTTGGCACGATTAGCTGATTTAGCTGTAGAAAGGTTAATAAAATTGATACAGGCAATAGTTAAAATAAATAAAGCCACTGCTCCAAAAAGCCAGACAAAACGGATATCACCATGCTGAAATTCATCCTGCACATCATATGCCCTTAAATGAACATCGCTAATTGGCTGTAGCTTAAATGATAGCTTTTGCAATTCCTTTTCAGCATCTTTATAACTAATACTCAGCAATGCGGGTAAAAGATAATTTTTGTCGATGTCGGTAGTTATCTTCTTATTTAGCTGTTCAATATTTGTTCCAGGCTTCAGCAGCACATAGTCGGGGTAATTACTGGCATTCCAATTGGTTTGCTCGCCTTTGTAAAATTCAACCCCGTTGAGGGTAAGCAGAAAATCATATTGCAGGTGTGATGTCTTTGGAAAATTCTCCATCACACCACCAATTCTATAAGGTTTGGTTTGATCATTATTCAGATACATTATCTTACCAACCGGATTTTGATTAGGATAATACTTATCTGCTTTCCTTTTGGATATTACCATGGTATTAGGTTCCGAAAGTGCATGTTGCCTGTCACCATAAACCATTGGTAGCTTTAAAATATTAAGCAGATCCTCATCAGCATAAGTAAACCCTTCTTCATGCGTATTCTCCACCTTGTCGGCGCGCCTTAGTTCGTTATTTCCGGCTCCAGGGAAAAGAGAATTGGGCATTAAACGGGCAGATTTCTCTATTTCCGGGAAATCAGCCTTTAATGCATTCGAAATTGGTGCAGGGTAATCATCACCCTTCTCAACTTTTCCATCATGTGTATAATACTCAACTAACCTGTAAATACGATTGGTATCCGGATATGATTGATCATAGCTCAACTCATCCTTAATATAAAGTCCGATCAATATACAGGCGGCAATACTTAATGCAAAACCACCAATTTTTATTGCCGCATACATCCGTTGCTTACGCAATTGGCGCAAAGCAATTTTTAAATAGTTTTTTATCATGATACTTTAGTTCATTGATTTGTTAGTTCATTAGTCTGAACTCGAATTTGTGGAATTTAAGAATTAATTGAATTTGATCTTAATTCTGTAAATTCGATAAATTCGAGTTCAGACATATTACTCCGTTTTCAAACTCTTTACCGGATTTGCCAAAGCCGCTTTTATTGCCTGTGAGCTTATGGTTAATAATGTTATTACAACTGCTATTATTGCCGAAATGATAAACACACCCGGACCAATACTTATATGATAATCATATTTTAGCAGCCATTTTTGTAAAAAGTAAAAAGCCAAAGGCGAAGCAATTACGCAACTGATAATTACCAGCAAAATAAAATCTTTAGATAACAACAACCACACCTGTGCTACTGTAGCACCCAGCACTTTTCTTATGCCCATTTCTTTAGTGCGCTGTTCGGCTACAAAAGCAGCAAGCCCGAATAGACCCAGACATGAAATAAATATAGCCAAACCCGCAAAAATACCCGCCAGTTTACCTACCAATACTTCCTGACTAAACTTCCAGTTATAATCCTGGTCTACAAAACGGTAATCATAAGGATATGCCGGATTATATTTATTAAATATTTGAGTGAGTTTTTCAACTGCCTGATGTGTATTTATATTCGGCGACAGCTGGTAAATTAAATTAAAATTGGCGGCGTTAGCGCTGAAAGTAAACATAGTTGGATCGGCGTCTTTATAAGGCGAGTCCATCAGCGCATTTTTTATCACACCGATTACCCGGTATTGCTGCTGATTCCAGGTAATAATTTGATTTACCGGATCTGTAAGCCTTAGTCTTTTGATCGCCGCTTCGTTAAATACAACATTGTTGGTATCAGCCTTCATGCCGGGCGTAAAATCCCTGCCCGATAGTATTTTCATACCCAGGGTTTTAAAATAATCATCCGATACTGTTATAGTGCCCATCTCTACCGTTTCGCCTGGTCGTTTACCCGGGAACTTATCCAGATCCGTATGTGCCCAAACAGTAGTTGTCGGGCTGGTTGATGTTGAAACAGCCGTTACTACACCGCTTTGCAAAAGATCGTTTCTTAGTGCATCATAGTTATGGGAAAGATCTGAATTCACCTCCGTAGTCATTAAGCGACTGATCTGGTAGCCTATGGGCCTGTTTTTGGCATACTGAATTTGCCTGTAAATAATAACAGTGCTGATAATTAAAGCTATAGAACAGCTAAACTGTGTTACCACCAATATTTTGCGGGATGTGGATGCTGATTTACCTACCTGTATGGTACCTTTTAATACCTTAACCGGGTTAAATGACGATAGGTAAAACGCCGGCCTGCTCCCGGCCAGTAAAGCCGTAAATAATACACAGGCCATCATAACCATCCAAAATACAGGACTGCCAAATGGAATAGAAATTACTGTACCTGTAAGCGAATTAAATGCCGGCAAGGCAAGCTGTACAAATAATAAGGAAAATAAGAAAGCAATAAAGGTGATTAATGCCGACTCTACCAGGAACTGAAAAATTAAATCTCTGCGCTGAGAGCCAATGGCTTTACGTACCCCAACCTCTCTTGCACGCTTTTCTGACCGGGCGGTAGAAAGGTTGATGAAATTGATGCAGGCAATTAATAAAACAAGTGCACCTATAAGTGTAAAAATGCGTACATAATCAATAAACCCGCTGATGGCTTTCCCATTTTTAAAATCGCTGTAAAGATGCCATTTGAGCATGGGATACAATATCACATTGGAGTTCATGGCATTGAGATTATTGGTTTCGCCCTTTTCTATGTTTTGTATTTTGGCTGATACGGCCGCGAATGACGCGCCTGGTTTCAATTCTGCATAAATCGCGTAACCGTTATTACCAAAGCTGCCCGTCCTTGACCGTTTTACATAACCCTGCGTTGCCTCATAATAGCTAAAAGGGATCAGATATTTAAACTGGAAGGTTGAATTTTCCGGAAGATCTTTAATGACAGCGGTAACTTTTAGATTATCATGATTATCAACCCGCACCATCTTATTGATAACGTCGGTACTTCCAAACAGTGCTTTTGCCGTTGATTCGGTAAGCACAATGGAAAATGGGTCTTTTAATGCCACATTAGCGTTCCCATTAATAAACAGGTAACGAAACATTTTTAAAAAATCGCCACCGGCCTGAATTCCATAAAGATAAAACTTTTTATTACCAACCATAAGGCCGTGAGCACCCTGCCCGTCGGTTTCGGCAACGTGGGCAAATTCAGGAATGCTGTTGCGCAGCGCATCCGCCAGTTTTAATGAGGTAGATGAGAAGGTTAACGTATCGCCATTGCTGTTAAAATTGCGCATTACCTGGTAAAGTCGCCCATTATCGGGCAAAAACTTATCATACGAATATTGATAACTAACCCATAAGGCAATCAGCAAAGCAACCGCCATACCTGCCGAAAGCCCTAAAATATTGAGCGCACTATAAACCTTATTTTTAATAATGTTGCGCCACGCTATTTTTAAATAATTTTTTATCATAGTTGGTTCATTGTTTTATTTGTTCCTTAGTCTGAACTCGAATTTGTGGAATTTAAGAATTAATTGAATTTGATCTTAATTCTGTAAATTCACCTCATTCGATAAATTCGAGTTCAGACAATTACTCCGCTTTTAAACTTTTAACAGGGTTAGCCAAAGCAGCCCTAATAGCCTGAGTGCTCACTGTAAATAAAGCTATTAAAACAGCCAGTACCCCAGCAAGGGCAAACATCCACCAGCTTAATGTTATCCTGTAGGCAAAAGCCTGTAGCCATTTGTTCATACCATACCAGGCAATTGGGGTGGCTATCACAAATGAAATTCCCACCAGTATTAAAAAGTCTTTCGATAGCAGGCTTACTAATCCTGACACACTTGCACCCAGCACTTTTCGGATACCTATTTCTTTATTACGTTGCTCCGCGCTAAAGGCAGCTAAACCAAATAAGCCTAAACAGGAAATAATTATAGCCACCAGCGTAAAGGAGTTAATAATTTGCGACAGCACTATTTCTGTTTCATATTGCTTTTGAACTTCAGCATCGAGGAACGAATATTCAAATGGAACGGCAGGCATATCTTTTTTCCATATTGCTCCTATCTGACTGATCAATTTTTTATAATCATTGCTATTGGTTGACACTACCATACTTACCAGATCCGAAGGATTGATATCATATTGTACCATAAAAGGGTGTACGTCGTCATGCAGAGAGACGTAGTTAAAGTCTTTCATCACCCCCACAACGGTCACATAGGTTATTGGATTATTTCCATATTGGCTATAAAGTTTTGCGCCGGGTGCTGTTTGAACATTAAGATTTAGCCGTTTTGCAAGTGTTTGGTTAATAATTACCTTGTTCGAGTCGCCCGGCATAAAATCGCGGCCGCTCAGCATTTTAATGCCGTAAGTTTTTATAAAATATTGATCTGTACCGATATTCTGCGCATCAATTGCGGTAGGCATATTACCACCATCAGGGTAAACCCCATGATCATGCAATATGAATTGACTCAGGTAGTTATCTGCACTGTTAACTGCCTTAACATCGGCCAGGCGCCGCAAATCCGTTGCCAGTGCCGCCATTTTATTTTGTGTGTCGCCGGTATAAAAGTTAAACACCAGCTTTTGATCTTTGTTAAACCCAAGGTCCTTTGACTTGATATAGTTGAGCTGACTGTAAATAATGATGATACCCGTAATCATCACTATTGATAAAACAAACTGAAAAACCACCAGCGATTTTCGAATTCCTGCCGCCGATACGCGACTGGTAAAATTGCCTTTAATAACCTTGATAGCTTCGAAACCAGACAAATAAAAAGCAGGATAACTACCAGCTACCAACCCGGTTATGGCTATAAGGGCTATCAGCATCAGCCACAACCTATAATCAGCTAAAAACAGCAACTTGATATCGCTATGGGTTATTTGATTTAAATAAGGCAGCGCTAACCACAATAAAGGCAACGCAATTATAACGCCTATAAACGAAAGCAAAAACGACTCGCCCAAAAACTGTTTTATTAAATCAAATTTACCTGCGCCAATAACCTTCCTTACACCAACTTCTTTTGCTCTTTTTGATGCGCGGGCGGTAGAAAGGTTCATAAAGTTAATGCAGGCAATAACTTGTATCAGCACGGCAATTAGTATAAGAATAAATAAGAATGACGGACTGACGGTTTTGCCCGCCTCCACTTCATATCCGCCTGTTGTGTGTATTGATGTAACAGGTTGCAGGTGCAATTCCTTGGTCATACCTATTTCGCGCAGCTTTTGCGAGGCATGCTTGTTTAAAAACGCGGGCAGCTTTTTTTCAAGTGCTTTAACATCAGCACCGGGACGCAATTTGATATAGGCATATAAAAAGTTATTACCCGCCCAATCAGGATCGGTGGCAAAGTAGTTTCCGGCTCCGCCGCTTTTCATGCTAATAAACATATTGCCATGCAGATGCGATTTTCCCAAACTCTCGTCAATTACGCCGGTTACCTTAAAATCATGTTTGCCATATCCGTCGTCAATATTTATGAGCTTCCCAACGGCACTTTCACGGCCAAAAAGCTTAACGGCTGTAGGCTTTAACAAAACAACGGAATAAGGCTCGTCCAGCACATGCGGCTCATGGCCCTCAACAAAGTGGTAAGTAAAAAAATCAAAAAAGGTTGAATCTACATAAAAAGCGCCGTTTTCATACAATGATTGCTCCTTGTATTGCAGCAAATGCTCCTTGGCTCCCAATATATCTGTTTCTACAGCCCTTGTATAATTTAACACCTCGGGGAAATCATTTTTAAGAGCCGGCGAAATTGGAGGAGATGATGTGGCATTGTGGTGTTTATCTCCGGTTAATACCAGGTTGGTTGTAATCCGGTAAATGCTATTTGCATCTTTAAGGTGTTTATCATAGCTATACTGTTCCTGAACATATAACAAAATGTAAAGGCAGCAGAGTGTGCCGATAGCCAAACCAAAAATATTGATAAAGCTGAAGGTTTTGTTTTTCAACAAAAAACGAAAGGCTGTTTTAAGATAGCTTTTTAACATATTAGTTTATTGGTTGATTTGTTCATTAGTTTATTGGTTTTAGTCCGTAACCTATCAATATAAATTGATCTTTACCGATAGGGATGTTCTAAGAAAATGCCAAATAAATAACATATTGATTTTCAATGTATTAAATGATATTTATTTAAACTAATTGTCCGGTTTTGATACAATGAATGTTCGCTTATGAAAAAACTAAGATTCAAATAATGTATTTGTAATTTACCTCATATCTTCAGAATTCTATCAGTTTCAGTATTTAAATTGCTTTCATACTTTAGGTAATTCAAAACCCATAAATAATGAAGTACAAATTTTTAGTCTTTATTTTATTCCTTTCGTCAGTTTGCTTTGCCCAAACTGATAAAAAGCTGACGGCTAAACTACAAGATGCAATAAAAGGATTTAACGGACAGGTGGGTATCTATGTGCAAAACCTTAAAACAGGTAAAACGGTTACCATTAACGCCGATACGCTTTTTCCAACGGCCAGTATGATAAAAGTAAGCATTCAATGTGGGCTAATGGATAAGATTGAAAAGGGAGAAATGCAATACAACCAGAAATTGGTTTACCGCGATTCGTTGCTTTACAAAGGCGAAGATATTTTAGGTTCATTTAAAGATGGCGACACTATTGAGGTAAGCAAAGTGGCCCTCTTAATGATTACCATGAGCGATAATACGGCAAGCCTATGGCTACAAAAGCTGGTTGGCGGCCAATATATTAATAACTGGCTGGCTCAAAATGGATTTAATGTAATGCGGGTAAATTCCCGCATCCCGGGACGTGAAGCAATACATGAAAAATATGGCTGGGGTGTAACTACTCCTTATGAAATGTGCAGGCTTTTTACCATGATACGGCAGGGTAAAGCCGTGAGCGCAGCAGCAAGTGAACGCATGTGCCGTAATATGGGCAGGATATTTTGGGATGATAAGGCGATATCGCAAATTCCTCCTTATATTCAAACCATATCCAAACAGGGTGCTCTTGATGCCTCAAAATCTGAAACTGTGCTGGTAAATGCACCGCATGGCGACTATGTATTTTCTATTATTACCAATAACAATAAAGATCAGCGATGGACAGCAGATAATGAAGCGGATATATTGATAAGAAAAGTATCAGCACTGCTATGGCACTATTATGAGTCCAAAAGTGATTGGAAACCAGCAGATGGTATTGATAAATATATGAAGGATGAATAATAATAATAATAGCATAAAAAAACATTTAATATCATTCAGCATTTTGCTGATAATAACGGCTCATTTGTTTGCCCAAACAAAAACCGAGGGTAATTATTTTACATCTTTCGATAGCACAAAGATCTATTATGAGGTAAAAGGCGAAGGCTTCCCCGTTATTTTGATTCATGGTTTTTCGGGAACCGGACGGGGCTGGAAAAAATGTGCAGTTTATGACGATTTATTAAAAGCCGGCTACAAAGTAATACTGATTGATCAGCGTGGCAACGGACAATCTGATAAACCACATAATGAATTGGCTTATGCAAATGATGCCGAAGCAAAAGACATCATGGGCTTGATAAGGAGCTTAAATATCAAACAATATGATGCTGTTGGCTACTCACGCGGATCAATTATTACCTCCCGGTTGCTGGTATTAGATCAACGGCTCCGCAAGGCTGTAATGGGCGGCATGGGTGATGCTTATACTAATCCTGACTGGCCCCGCCGGGTTCATGCTTATAAAGCATTAATGGGCGATACCACCTTACACGATGTTGACGATATGGTGAAATACATTCGCAGCCAGCATTTTGATGAATTATCATTGGCCTATCAGCAAAAATATCAGCCATCAACAAGCATAAAGGAGCTTGCTGCGGTAAAAATCCCTGTTCTAATTATACGAGGTACAGAGGATAAAGAAAATGGCTCAGAAACCGGGTTAAATAAGCTGATACCTAACTCCGGGCTTGTTTATGTGCCCGGCAATCATAATACTGCCATCAGGACGGTCGAATTTTCGGCTGCCGTTTTGAAATTTGTAAGTAATTGATGAAAACTTAATTTTCTTTCCGGATGCAAATAGGAAGAGTGCTATTAATGCTTACAATGTGCTTGCTTACATATGTGGCAATGGCCCAAAGCCCTATTGATAAAACCCACATGAGCTTTGATACCACCGGGCAAAAAGATTTAATTGACATAGCACGTTCCCTTTTTAAATCGCCTCCGCGCCCGGTCTCATTAGATGATAAAAAAACAATTTATTTTTCCATATTGCCTGTTTCAAGTGCTATTCCCGGCGGCGGAACGGCCCTGGTAACCTCAACCACAGCCGGTGTTTACCTTGGCGACAGGAAAACAACCTATCTCTCAACCATAACCTTCACACCCTATTTTAATTTAAAGGGGAGATATGGCTTACCCATACGTTCAAGCATCTGGCTAAACAATAATAGCTGGAACATACAGGGAGATACCCGCTTTTTGGTTTATCCTCAGTATACCTGGAGCCTTGGCGGAGGGCAACCCGAAAGTGATAAGTTTTTAGTGAGCTATAGTTATTTTCGTTTTTACCAAAGTGCTTTAAAACGTGTTACCCCATATTTTTTTGTAGGCGTTGGTTATGATCTTGATTATTATTTAGATGTTGAAAGTGTTAATAATACTACGCTGGGTAATTTTAGTCATTACAAATATGGTACTTCAAATGATCAGAATTTCATTTCGTCGGGTCCTACTGTTGATTTGTTGTACGATACCCGGAAAAACTCATTAAATCCCTTACCGGGCGCCTATGCTAACTTTATTTACAGGTATAACGCTGATGTTGTGGGCAGCAACAATAACTGGCAATCCATTTATGCCGATTTTAGGAAATATATTTCCATTACTAATTCGGGCCCCAAAAACATATTGGCTTTTTGGACATATTATTGGTCAACTTTAAATTCCGGAGCACCATATCTGAATCTTCCGGCAATTGGAATGGACCCTTATCAACGCTCAGGGCGCGGCATTCAACAAAACCGGTACAGAGGAAAAAGGTTAATTTATTTTGAAAGTGAATACCGTCGGGATATTACTCCCGATGGCCTTTTTGGCTTTGTTGTGTTTGCTAATATTAACTCCGCCAGTCAACCAAAAACTAATACTTTTGAATACTGGAATCCTGCCGCCGGAACCGGCTTGCGTATAAAATTTAACAAAAAATCAGACACCAATATTTGTGTTGATTACGGATTCAGCAGAAATTATTCATCGGTTGTGGTAGCCCTTGGCGAAGCTTTCTAAGCCTTATTCCTTGGCCGAATAAATTGCCGGATTTTAAACTCCGTGCAAACAAAAGTCTATTTATTCGCTTTTAGTTTTGATGAATAAATGTCTGCTAATCTTACTCATATGCTTATTTCCCATATTGGTAAAGGCTCAAGTACCCGTTGATACCACAAATGTACCCGATATAGATACTACCGGTCAGAAAGATTTAATTGATATTGGCGTAAAGTTATTTAAGTTTAAACCACGCAAATATCCCAAAAACAATCAACAGGTATACTATTCCATATTACCCATTTCAACTGCGGTTCCGGGTGGTAGTAATGTGCTTGTAACTTCCACAACCGCCGGCTTCTATTTGGGACCGCGAAAAACCACTTACTTAAGCAGCGTTACCTTTGCTCCGTACTTTAACTTTAAAGGGCGATATGGTTTGCCCATACATTCAAGTATCTGGCTAAAAAATAATAGCTTTAATATTGAGGGAGATACCCGTTTCCTGGTTTATCCGCAGGATACCTGGGGGCTTGGAGGCGGCCAACCCGAAAGCGCCAAAGTTTTGGTTGATTATGATTATGTGCGCTTTTATCAGAGTGTATTAAAACGGATCAGCCCCTATTTTTACGCGGGTATAGGCTACAACATGGATTATTATTTTGATATCAACCCGTTTGCTGGTAACCAACCGGTTTCATTGAGCGATTTTACACATTACAGTTATGGCACCGCACCCAATCAAAAATCATTCACCTCGGGTTTGTCATTAAATTTCTTGTACGATACCCGCCAAAACTCACTTAACCCAATTCCGGGCGCATATGGAAACATTATCTACCGCTTTAATACAGAAGCCCTGGGAAGCGACAATAACTCGCGGTCCATTTATCTCGATTTCCGCAAATATATTTCCTTAACCGAAGCAGGACCCAAAAACCAATTGGCCTTTTGGTCGTACTACTGGACTACCATTTCATCCGGCACCCCGTATCTTAATTTGCCTGCTATTGGTATGGATCCTTATCAAAGATCAGGACGTGGAATTGAACAAAACCGTTATCGCGGCGAAAGTCTTATTTATTTTGAAACCGAATACCGCAAAGATATTACAAACAATGGGCTGCTTGGATTTGTGCTGTTTGCAAACGTAAACTCGGCCAGTCAGCCCAATACGCGTACATTTGAATATTTTAACCCGGCAGGCGGTGGTGGTTTACGTATAAAGTTCAACAAAAAATCAGATACTAATATTTGTTTGGATTATGGCTTTAGCAAAGGATATTCAGATCTCACAATAGCCCTTGGTGAAGCGTTTTAAGTAAAATATTGTAATAAAGTCAATACCTATTTAACAAACTTTATTATTTATTTTATAAAGTTTGTTAAACTATACAAAGTCTGCAATAAAGTACAAGTTAATAGATTTTTGCTTCAGTAACGCTTTTCCATTTCTATCGCAATAAAATTAATACGCGCGAGTTATCCACATACGTCGAACCTTCCTTTTACTAATAATTAAAAAAGTTAAGATCTTATTCTCTTTTGTTGAACGAACTGGTATAATAATTGTGTATAAGCTACACAATACACGTATTAGCGTAAAGCAGTATTTTTATTTTATATTATCAGAAACACAATTTATTACTTTTGAGATGAGGATTTTAGCGGTAGATGACGACAAAGACATACTTGAAGTGCTTCAATATATATTAGAAGATTCAGGTTATGAAGTAGATACACTTTCAGATGGACACTATTTATTTGAAAAAATAAAGTCCCAAGCTCCCGACCTTATTTTGTTGGACATTATGCTGGGAAATTTAGACGGGCGCGAATTATGCAAACATGTTAAAGCCAAACAAGAAACTAATAACATACCCATAATATTAGTATCAGCAAGCCACAACGTACCTAGTAATAGCGTTGGTGCCCCAAATGCTTTTATAGCAAAACCATTTGATATTGACGATTTATTGGAAACTATAAAACTGCAATTACACGCAGCCTGAAGTAAAGTTTACCATCCAATTTAACGGTCGGCATTCCCAGCTAATCCGTTTTTTTCAGCCACTTAACATAATGACTATGGACTATGGACTATGGACTATGGACTATGGACTATGGACTATGGACTATGGACTATGGACTATGGACTATGGACTATGGACTATGGACTATGGACAGCTCCCTGTCAATCAACTCGTTCCATCTTTGCTGGGCTAATTCATCCGATCCATGCCGGGTTTCATCATCGTATTTCTTTTGCATATCGTTCATTTCGCGATAAGCATCCAGATAATCAACATTAATCAAACCATCGTAATTGTTTACCGGCAAGTGTGCTTCATTTAACTTTTGTTCAAAATGTATGGCGGCAATTTTAGCTATGTCAAAGTGTCTTTGTTCATGGTTTAAAGCGTAACTATTCTGACCTTCGCTTTTTACCCAGCTGGCGCTTTTAGGTAAACTCACTTTCATGGCAATATGGATAACTACAGATCCTTTAACAACCCCGGTTTGCTCATCGTACCCTATTGTAGGAAACACTTCAGCATCATATTTACTGCTTCCGGTTTTTGATTGAAAATCACTCCAGCTTAATGGTCTTTTAGCATTATAATAAATGGTGTCTCCTTCTGGTTTTTCCGTATAATCCGTAAAAATTACTTTTACAGCAGTTGCCAGTTTAATGCTATGCTCCGCTTGCTGGTTCATCCAGGTATTAATATAGATAAGACTACTCTCCAATATTTGCCTTAAAATGGGTTCAACATTTTGGGCCGGCCCCATTCCGCGGGTATAGTCGGCATTGCCGTTGTAATCTGTAAGGTGCAGTATTTCATCCCCGCCCCTGTCTACATCAAATGATATTACTAATAATATACGCCCTTGAGCCTTGTTACCGGTAACAGTTTCGATAGCACTGAATTTCTTCAACCGGGCAATTAAAGAGAATCCTGAATTGTTAATATTGAAGCCGTTAAAAGCAATAAATTGTTGCACCGCCGGGAATGTACCGCCCTTAAAGTCTGCCGTATATTTTTCAAGCTGATTATTGGGAGACGTTCCACTTCCTGTTAACAAAGCAGCTGTCTTATCAGCCCGTTCGTCAGTTATGTTTTTTATATAGAAATGTTCCGGCTTTATATTGATGTGTTCATTCTTTAACAGAATCTCCTGGCTTTGTCCGAATGCTAATTGAATGCTTCCCGTTATTATGGTTAACCATAAAATACATTTCCGGGATATTTTTAATATAAGAGCCATCATTTCATTAAATCACTATACAATAAACGTGAAGACATAGTGAAGGGATATTAAAGATGGATATTTTTTGATTAAATAGTTTTAAACCTTTTTAAACAAGCGCAAAGTTTTCCACACCAATACCATCGCACAATTTGCCATCGTTTAAGAAATGTTATCCACAGCATGTGAATTACTATTGTGGAGAACCGCATCTATTTCCCCTATTTTCGCAGATTGTTAGTTTGATATTTTATGACCAAACATAAATACATTACTTTTCTTGTTCCGGTATTTTTTGTTCTCTCGTCCCGTGCACAGCAAAACCCGTCATTCCAGGTATATCGTACCTATCATATAGCAACCGAGCTGCTGGATAAAGGTAAATATGTTGCTGCTGCCGAACAGTTTCGCCTGGTAGAAAATTCAAGGCTTAAAACAAGTACTCAACCTAAATTTGAGTCGGAGCTATCCTTACTAAAGGAAAACTCGCAATATTACGAAGCTTTATGTGCACTTGAACTGGGCAATGATGATGCAGAAAGCATGTTCCTTAGATTCATTAAGGAACATCCCGAAAACCCATTAACAAAACTGGCTTATTTCCAAATTGGCAGATCATATTCCAGGCAGGAAAAATACACGGAAGCCCTAACATGGTTCAATAAAGTTAACTCCAATGAGTTAAATGGCCGCGACAATACAGAATACAAGTTCCGCAAAGGCTATGCTTATTTTGCTACTAACGATTACAAAAATGCGCAATTGCTATTTAGCGAGGTAAAGAATACACACTCACCTTTTACCGACGATGCCATATATTATTACGCCTATATTGCTTATTTAAATAAGGATTATCATTTGGCGCTGGTGAATTTCGAAAGGCTGAAAAATTCAAAAAAGTATGAAAGCAGTTACCCGTATTATATTACCGCCGTATATTTTTTAGATAACCGTTATGACGATGTTATTAGCTATGCAGTGCCGATAGTTAACAATACGCATCAGCAAAATGAAAAGGAAATGCTGCGGATAATTGCTGCATCCTATTTTGCAAAGGCCGATTATGATAATGCAGCAAAATACTATGACCGTTTTGAGGGTGAGGATCAGGGTCATACGCAAAATACCCAGGATAGCTACCAAATGGGGTACACCTATTTTAAGGTTGGCAACAATGCAAAAGCTGTAAAGGAGTTAGAAAAGCTCCAGCAGCAAAATGACGTTTACAGCCAAAATGGAAATTACACCCTTGGCAATGTTTTCCTAAAAATGAATAATAAGCAGAATGCACGCAGTGCATTTTTTGCTGCTTCGAAACTTGATTTTGACAAGCAACTGCAGGAAGATGCCCTGTATGAATATGCCAAACTATCATACGAGCTCGATTTTAATTCACAAGCACTGGATGCAACCCGCTTATATTTAAAAAACTATCCGCACTCGCATCGAAACGACGAAATTAAGATCTTATTGGGCGAAGAACTGCTTAACTCGCACAATTATAAAGAAGCGGTTGATATACTGGAGCCTATTCCTAATAAATCTGCAAGTGCACAGGCAGCTTATCAAAAGGTAACTTACTACCGCGGTTTAGAGTTTTATAATGAGCGGGCGTTTGAAAACGCTATCGGTATTTTCCTGCGGTCGTTAAAAAATCCGGTTGATACGAAGATTGAGGTTTTAACTACCTATTGGATGGCTGAAGCGATGTACGAGGTACGCAAGTACAAAGAGTCTGTCCAAACTTTTGAGCGCTTCCTGGATTATCCTGAAGCAAGCGAAACCGATGTGTACAATTACGCCAATTATGCTTTAGCATATGCGGCGTTTGGTGATGAGCAGTATAAAAAGGCAGCTATTTATTTTCAGAAATTTTTAGATGGCGAAGAAAAAGACCCCAATACTGTAAATGATGCCATAACCCGCCTGGGCGATAGTTATTTCGTTTTGAAAGAATATGGCAAAGCGCTTGAGTATTATAACCGGATAATTGAAAGACACAGCCAGGGCGAAGATTACGCATTATTTCAGCGTGGAATGATTCAAGGACTACAAGGAACACCTGACACCAAGATCACCACCTTAACTGATGTTTTAAACAAGTTCCCAAATTCTGACTATGCTGACGATGCTTCATTTGAAATAGCCTATACCTATTTCCTCAAAAATGATTCTACAACGGCTAAAACAGCCCTGCTCAACATGATCCAGAAATACCCGCATAGCAGTTATGTTCCGCGTGCATTGGTTACTATTGGTTTGATTGACTATAATTCGGGCAATGATGATCTGGCAATTGAATCATTCAAACATGTAATTCAGGATTATTCATCGTCCGAAGAAGCTAAATCGGCCTTGAAGGAAGTTGAAAAAATCTATACAGACAAAGGCGATGCCCAAACCTTTATAAATTATGCAGCCACTACGCCGATAGCTAATTACAGCTCGGCTGATCAGGAAAATATTATGATAACCGCGGCAAACAACCTTTACTTACGCGGCGACTGGCAAGGAACCGTAGGGGCGGTTAATGCCTATTATGATAAGTTTCCAACCAAACCAATTTATGATAAACAGGCACGGTTTATACGCGCGCAAAGTTTGGCAAATTTGGGCAGGTATGACGAAGCGGTAATTGACTATAACGTTATATTAAACGACTGGACAAGCCCTTATACCGAACAATCATTAATCAGTATAGGTAAATTGTATATCGTTCAGAAAAAATATAACGAGGCCGTTCCTTTCCTTAAAAAGCTGGAAACCAATTCAGAATATAAATCTGATTATACTTTCGCCATCAACAACCTGTTGTTTTGTTACTCGCAAATGGAAATGCCTGATGATGTATTGAATTATGTAAAACAAGTTAGGGATAACGAGAAATCGGCCCAGGAGGACAAATTCAAAACCGGTTTATATGCCGGTTTGGCTTACCTGCAAAAAGGGGATACCACCAGGGCGGTTAATGAATTTGACTATACCGTTGCCAACACCAAAACTGTTGCCGCGGCCGAAGCCAAATACAACATTGCTTATGTTCAATATTTAAAAGGCAAATACAAAACATCGCAAAAAACCTGTTTCGAACTGGTTAAAGATCTGCCTAACTACGATTATTGGGTTACCAAAACATTTATACTGCTTGCAGACGATTATGTGGGTTTAAAAGACACCTTCCAGGCAAAAGCTACCCTTCAAAGCGTTATCGACAATTATAAGGGCGATGATGACATTTTACCAACTGCTAAGCAAAAGCTTGATAAGCTATCGCCGCAGGATCAAAAATCGACAGGAACAGAAGAAAAGAAACAGGATAACAAAGAATAAAATGAGACAAGCAATAAAATTCAAATATCTATATACGCTGCTTACCTTAATAATAGCTTTATACTTTGTTCCTGCATCGGCACAAACAAGTCAAAAAGCTAAAAAGCATACTACTGCAAAGAAAAAACCGGGTAAAGCCCCTGCGAGTGCTCAAAAAGCAGCAGCAAAAAATTTAGGCGATGCCGCTGCCAAAGTAACTATTGACACCGTTAAAAAAAGCGGCCAACCGAGTGATAATAGCAGCCTATCGGAAGAAATTGTAGTAACTACTGCCTATAAACCGGTGCTGGCTGATGCGGTTAAAATCCGCCGCAATCCTGATTTGGGCGATACAACGCCATTTA
>Ga0206833_1021_pt1 | contig 28012 bp, 25 predicted proteins | sample Alteio_BWOrgCont_32_FD_152891 | JGI IMG/M metagenome (GOLD analysis project Ga0206833, IMG submission 152891) | Enriched cells from forest soil in Barre Woods Harvard Forest LTER site, Petersham, Massachusetts, United States -... | ecosystem: Environmental > Terrestrial > Soil > Temperate forest >... | reverse complement strand
GGGGGGGGGGGGGGTGGACGGCGGAGATTTCGGGGAGGCGGGAGGAGATGAGGGCGGCGTAGCCGCCGGTGGCGATGACGCGGAGGGGTTTGCGCGTGGCGAGTTCGCGGCGGACCTGGGCGAGGATTTCGCGGATGAGACCGCGGTAGCCGTACACGGCGCCGGCGAGCATGGCGGCGCGGGTGGATTTGCCGATGGCGGACTTGGGCTCAGAGAAACGGATGCGGGGCAGGAGCGCGGTGCGCTGGAAGAGATAATCGGTCATGGCCTCGAGGCCGGGGGCGATGACGCCGCCGATGTAATTGCCCTCGGGTGAAATGATGTCGAAGGTGACGGCGGTGCCGAAATCGACAACGACGGCGGGCGCGCCGTAAAGGCGATGAACGGCGGCGGCGTTTGCGAGGCGATCGGCGCCGATGCTGGAGGGGCGCGGGAAATCGATGCCGGCGCCGAGGTTGAGTTTTGAGCTGACGGTGAGGAGGTGGCCGGCTGCGGCTTGCGGGGCGAAGGCTTTGAGGGCGAGTTTTGCTTTCGCGGGGACGACGGAGGAGAGGACGATCTTTTGGCCGGGACGGGCCATGCGGGCGAATGCGGAACGGGTGAGACTGGGAGTGGGGATGCGCGAGACGCGGCGGAGGGCATCGCGCGAGGCGTGCGCGAATTTTGTGAACGAATTACTGAGATCGATGAGCAGAAGCTCGGGTGAAGGGCTGCGGGGCATCGGGGGTTGAGTGTTTGTGCGGTGTGTGTAGGCTATCGGACCATGTCTCACAATCCCCAAGTCCGTCCGGCGCGGCGCCCGCGCAGGCTGCGGGCCTCGGCGGCGATCCGCGAGTTGGTGCGGGAAAATGCGTTGAGGGCGGGCGGGCTGGTGCTGCCGCTGTTCGTCAGCGAGAAGGTGACGGAGGCGCAGGAGGTGCCGAGCATGCCGGGGGTGCGGCAGCAGACGCTGGATGGATTGAGGCGCGAGGCGGAGGCGGCGTGGAAGCTGGGGGTGCGGAGTGTGCTGCTGTTCGGCATTCCGCGGGAGAAGGATGAGCAGGCGTCGCAGGCGTGTGCGGATGAGGGGATCGTGCAGCGGGCGGTGCGGGCGTTGAAGGCAGATTTGCCGGAGCTGGTGGTGATCACGGATGTGTGCCTGTGCGAGTACATGAGCCACGGGCATTGCGGCATCGTGCGGCACGAAGGTGGGCACGCGCATATTTTGAATGATGAATCGCTGGAGTTGCTGGCGGCGACGGCGGTATCGCACGCGCGGGCGGGTGCGGATATCGTTGCGCCGAGCGATATGATGGACCGGCGGGTGCGGGCGATCCGCGAGGCGCTGGATGGCGCGGGGAAACAGGGGACGGTGATCATGAGTTACGCGGCGAAGTTTTGCTCGGCGTTCTACGGGCCGTTCCGAGACGCGGCGGAAAGCGCGCCGGCATTTGGAGACCGGCGGACGTACCAGATGGATTATGCGAACGGCGCGGAGGCGTTGCGGGAGGTGGAGTTGGATATCGCGGAGGGCGCGGACATTGTGATGATCAAGCCGGGGTTGCCGTACCTGGATATCGTATGGCGGGTGAAGGAACGATTTGGAGTGCCGACTGCGGTGTATAATGTAAGCGGGGAGTACGCGATGGTGAAGGCGGCCGCGGCGCGCGGATGGCTGGATGAGAAAAGCGTGGTGATGGAGACGATGATGGCGTTCCGGAGAGCGGGGGCGGATTTGATTATTAGTTATTGGGCGAGGGAGGTGCTGGGGTGGATGAGGGAGAAGGGGAATTGATGATTGCTGATCTGTGATTGCTGATTGAAGAGAGGCAACCCGCGGGGGGCGCGAGATAATCGTTCGAATTAGGTGAAATGAGATTAGTGCTTTGTTCAAAATTTCCGCCATGTACTCTGCCGCGGAACAGATCTTCTTATGAATCCCCTCCACAACTTCTCTCGTGTCCTGTTTGTGATTGCCGCGGCGATATTCGCATCGCATTGCCTAGCCCAAGGAGCCCCGACCGGTGACGCGCCTTACAAGATCGTCCAGACGTCGCAACTGATGGGGACCGGGCGCACGGATTATGTTTACGCCGACAGCGGGAATCGCCGGCTCTATGTGGCGCGCGGCACTGCGGTGCTGGCGTTCGATCTCGATACGCTGAAGCTTTCCGGCTCCATTCCCGGCCTGATGGGCGGGCACGGTGTGGCGGTCGATCCGGTTTCCGAACACGCATTTTCCAGCAGCGCGCCGATCATCATGTGGGACGCGAAGACGCTCAAGACGATCAAGACCATCACCGTGCAGGGGCGTCCGGACGGGATTTTATTCGAGCCGCTGACGGAACGCATTTACGTCCTGAGCCATGAATCGCCCAACATAACGGCGCTCGATGGCAAGGATGGCTCGATCGTCGGCACCATTGATCTGGGCGGCGCGCCCGAGCAGGCGGCCAGCGACGGCCAGGGACATCTTTATGTGGACCTCGAGGACCAGGACAGCATCGGGGTGGTGGATGTCAAAACGATGAAGCTGACGGGCACGTACAGCCTCGGTGGCAAAGGCGGCGGGCCCGGCGGTCTGGGACTGGATTCCAAGAACCATATCCTGTTCGCGTTTTGCCACGAGCCGGCTACGGCGGTCATACTTAGCGCCACTGATGGGAAAATCCTCGCGACGCTTCCCATCGGTCAAGGCACGGATGGGGGCGGTTTCAACCCGCAAACGATGGAAGCCTTCAGCTCGCAAGGCGACGGGACGCTGACGATCATCAAGGAAAGCAGCCCGACGAGCTTTGTGGTGGAGCAGACGGTGAAAACAATACCTCGCGCCAGGACGAGCACACTCGACACCCAGACCAATCATATCATCGTGATTGCGACTGATCGCCCGACTCCTTCCCCCGGGGCGAGAACACCCGCGCCATCAGTGGCGGCCGGTTCGCCGGTTGTGGCCGCCTCAGGGACGGTTCAAAGCACGGGGACATCCTCTCCTGGAGGGCGGGGTGGACCTGGCCGTGGAGGGTTTGGAGGACGACGCGGCGGCGGAGGAGGCCCGGGAATGCTGCACATTGTGGTGGTGGGCCGCTAGGGACGTTAGGGAACGATGGATTTCGCGCACGCAGGCCGACGGCCTGCGTGGATGCCAGCCCGGGGTTAGTCGCGCAAGGCGGGAATGACCCTGGGTTACATTTTTTCGGCAGTCGACTGCTCCGCATTTCTTTGCGACTTTGCGCCTTGGCGTGATGCCAATTGCTTCTGGAAAAAGGGCTCACGCAAAGGCGCAAAGACGCAAAGTTATCCAGAAAGGCCCGCGATCGTCGCCCCTGACTTTATTGGGACCGGGACAGTGGGGCCGGATGATTCAGATTCGCTTTCGGAGGAATTCGAAGGCGAGGTGGCCGATGAGGGCGGTGACCAGGGCGATGATGAGGTTGTCCGGGGTGACTACGATTTTGATCGCCATCCAGATACTCATGTTTTGGGGCGATGACGTGGAGACGTATTGGCCCATCAAGAGGTTTGAATAGAAGAGGAAGATGATGAAGGTGATTTCGATGACTGCACGCCAGAAGGGAGCCATCTTTTGGAAACGCGAGGTCTGCCTTTTTGAGTCCATATCAAATTCAACCTTGCGTCGTGGTGACGAGAATGGTCGTCACCGGACTATGATCCGGGATGAGTGGGCGGAGGCTGTGCTGGAAGGCGGTGGTGCTGATGTCCCGAATCGAGACATGCGGAGCACATTTTTTCCAGCAAAACCGGCTGGAATCGGCGAAGGGATGAGATCTAGGGCGATTTCAATTTGATCTGTTTGAGAACGGGGGAGGGATAATGGCATCGAAAGGCGCTGCGCTATTTCGATGCGGGCACGGCGGCAATTCGGCGGCGGTGTGCGGACTCATCTTTTACGGGCCGATTTGATGAGGAGTTTTTAGGCCGCCGTGCCAGTGTTTTGAAGCTGGGGCGTCGCCCCGGAACCCCACTCAGGGGACACTGTCCCCTGAGAACCCCGAATTGTCGCTGGCGCGACAAATTGAATCGAAAGCGCCCTAAACGGCTTTCTCGCCGGTCTCCTCGGTGCGGATGCGGATGGCTTCGTCGACGCTGAGGACGAAGATTTTGCCGTCGCCGATCTTGCCGGTCTTTGCGGAATTGACGATGGCCTTGGTGGCGGTATCGAGAAGGGAATCGGCGAGGACGACCTCGAGCTTGATCTTGGGGAGGAAATCGACGGTGTACTCGCTGCCGCGGTAAATTTCCGTGTGGCCCTTCTGGCGTCCGAAGCCCTTGACCTCGGTGACGGTCATGCCTTCGATGCCGAGCTCCGAGAGGGCGTCTTTGACTTCCTCGAGTTTGAACGGTTTGATGATCGCTTCGATTTTCTTCATGTTGTCTTAGGGTTTGAGAGGATAGGCAGGCGTGCGGGTCAAAGGATATAACCTTCTTCTCCGTGCTCGGGAAGGTCCAGCCCCAACGATTCGATTTCGGCGGAGGCGCGCATGCCGATGAAAACACGGACGATGCCGCCGACGATGAGGGAGCCGACAATAGCGACGGTCATCACGATGAAGATGGCCTTGATCTGCTCGATCCACAGGGTGTGGCCGACGTACGCGCCGAGATGGACGGCGAGGCGGGGATTGACGCTGACGCGTGCCAGGAAGCCGGTGAGCAGGACGCCGACGGTGCCGCTGACGGCGTGAACGCCGAAGGCATCGAGCGCATCGTCATAGCCGAGCCTGGGCTTGAGCTTGACGACGGCGAGGTAGGGGAGCAGACCGCCGAGCACACCCAGGATGACTGCGCCGGTCGCGGTGACGAAGCCGCAGGCTGGGGCGATGATGACGAGGCCGCCGAATGCGCCGGAGCAAAAACCGAGGACGCTGGATTTGCCGGATTGAATCCATTCGGCAAAAGCCCAGACTGAGGAGCCGACGGCGGCGGAGAGGGTCGTTGTGAGAAAGGCATTGGCGGCGATGCCATCGGCGCCGAGGGCGCTGCCGGCATTGAAGCCATACCAGCCGACCCAGAGCATGGCGGTGCCGGCCATGCAAAGGACCATGGAATGGGGCGGCATCTTTTCCTTCCCGTAGCCCCTGCGGGGGCCAAGCATTATGCAAAGGACGAGCGAGGACCAGCCGCTGGACATGTGGACGACCATGCCGCCGGCGAAATCGATGGATTTGACGGCGGCGGCGTCATTGTTGAGGCCGTTGAGGAGGCCATCGACGCCCCAAACCATGTGGGTGATGGGAAAGAAGACGACAAACAACCAGAGCCCGACGAAGACGAGCACAGCGGCGAACTTCATGCGCTCCGCGACAGCGCCGATGATGATGGCGGGGGTGATGATGGCGAACATGAGTTCGAACATCGCGAAGACGTTTTGCGAGACCCAGAAGGAGTAATTGGTATTCGGGGCGGAGGTGACGCCGTGGAGGAAGCAGTAGCGGAAATCGCCAAGCCAGGGCGTGCCTTTTGCGAAGACGAGGCTGTAGCCGACGGCCCACCAGATGATGGTGACGAGGCCGGCGATGCCCCAGCATTGCGCGAGGATGGAAAGGACGTTCTTGCGCCGGACGAGGCCGCCGTAGGACAGGGCGAGGCCGGGGAGGGTCATGAAGAGGACGAGCGCGGCGGCGGTCATCAACCAGCCATTATGACCGGGGCCGGGAATGCCGATGACGGGGGTGGTGAGGCCGGGCGGGACGGAGCCGTTGGAGGCGCGGAGGGAATCGCGGGGATCGGAATTGGCGACGTAGGCCTCGAGGGCGGAGACGCGCTGCTCGAGTGTGGGGGTGGAAGCGGGTGAGGCGGCGGGGACTTGTGGCTGGTTGGGCTGGCTGGGCTGGCAGTGGGCGGGGATCGGCAGGGCGAGGACGCACGCGGCGAAGAGAATGAGAGAGAGGGGCGATACGGCTTTCATGGCACCTGATGGTTTTGGTCAATTGCTCCGCGAGACCCGGCGGGCCGTTCCAGAAGGGACGCCGGGAATAGGATGCGCCAAAAGGTTTCGCTTGGAAGGCGCGGTGAAGTCAACCTTACATCAGTCTTGAAGGAGCTTGCGTATGTTGGAATTGGGAGCCGATGGGGGTCTCAAATAGGGTTCAAAGATAGGGTTCAAAGGGCCTTTTCGCCAATTTCCTGGGTGCGGATGCGGACGGCTTCGTCGACGGGCGAGACGAAGACTTTGCCGTCGCCGATCTTGCCGGTGCGGGCGGCCTTGACGATGGCGGTCTGGACGCTGGAGACGAGGGAATCGGCGAGGACGATCTCGATTTTGATCTTTGGCAGGAAATCGACGGTGTATTCGCTGCCGCGGTAGATTTCGGTATGACCTTTCTGGCGACCGAAGCCTTTGACCTCGGAGACGGTCATGCCATCGATGGAGAGTTCCGCGAGGGCATCCTTCACATTCTCAAGCTTGAAGGGCTTGATGATGGCTTCGATCTTTTTCATAGGGGCGGGATGGCGGCGCGAACAGCATGTTCCATGCCCCTGTGCACAGGCTGAAGAAGACGAAGGGAGAAGGGGGGTGTGAGGGTGCGGAGCTTGGCTAATTCGGGGCAGCTTGGGTAATTCGTTACAGGGGGCCGGCGGCGAAGCCGCCGGAAATTCGAAATTCGAAACTCGAAAATCGAAGGGTTTGTGGGGACGGCGGAGTCGCCGGCTTGCGGAACAAGGACATAAAGGACGAAAGGGACGAAAAGGACAGAAAGGACGCGCGGCTACATAAGAGGCTGAACGGCTGTAGCGCGGTACTATGGTCCCGCTGACCCAAAGCGCTTTGTCTGAAGCTCCATCCCTTCGAATTTCGAATTTCGAGTTTCGAATTTCGAATTTCCGCGGGCGGCTACGCCCGCGGGTGGGCCTGGCCGTAGGCTTTTTTCAGGCGCTCGACGGTGACGTGGGTGTAGATCTGCGTGGTCGAGATGCTGGCGTGGCCGAGGAGGGCCTGGACGCCGCGGAGATCGGCGCCGGCGTCGAGCATGTGGGTGGCGAAGGAATGACGGAGCTTGTGGGGGCTGATGGAGACGGGGATGCTGGTGTGGCGCAGGTATTTCTTGAGCAGGTTGCCGACGGCGACGCTGGAGATGCGGTGGCGGCTCTTTGAGATGAAGAGCGGGCCGGTGGCGACGGCGGCCTGGGAACGGTATTTTTGGATCGCCTCGAGGGCGGGCGCGCCGACGGGGACGATGCGTTCTTTGCGGCCCTTGCCCATGACGCGGACGGATTCTGAGAAGGGATCGATGTGCGCGACGTCGAGGGCGACGAGTTCGGCAAGGCGAAGGCCGCTGGAGTAGAAGAGCTCGAGGATGGCGGCGTCGCGGGACGGGGTCCATGCGGGGGCTTGTTTTTCGAGCGGGACGCGGAAGGGAGCGCCGAGCAGTTCATCCATCTGCGCGATGGTGAGGACGAGGGGGAGCTTGCGCTCGAGCTTGGGGAGCTGGACTTCCTTGAGGGGATTGCGCTTGAGGCCGTGGCGCTCGGAGAGCCACTTGTAGAACGTGCGCAAGGCGGCGAAGTGGAGGCGGATGGTGGCGCGGGCGGCGCCGGATTTCATCAACTGGAAGAGGAAACGGCGGAAATCGTCGGCGGTGCATTTCTTCCACGGGGGCGGTTTGGCCTGGTCGCGGAAGGAGGTGAGTGCGTGACGGTAATTGAGAAGGGTGCGCGGGGAGACGTGGCGCTCGAACTCGAGGGAATCGAGGAAGGAGGAGAGGAGAGGATCGGGAGTGGAGGGCGGCACGAGGATGATGCCGCAGGCTAACCCGCAGGATTGCTAATTGCTAATCTGTGATTGCTAATTGAAGAGATTTGCTGCCTTCGGCAGTCGCGGAAGGAATAGGACTTATGCGACTCATGGGTCTCATGGGACCTATGGGTGGGAAGATTCGAATTTCGAAATCAGAAACTCGAAAGATTTGGTTATCCCCAAGTGAAGCGCGCCCCCGGCGCGCGATCGGGCGGCTATTTGCGGCCGATGGGCTCGGTGGGGAGGTGCTCGGGCTGGGCGGTGTGGCCGACTTCGCCCTGGCGGGCGGTTCCGCGCTCGAAACGGAGGGCGGCGGTGCGTTGCTCGACGCCATCCGGGGACTCAGCGACGATGGGGATGCTGTAATTGCCGTCCGGGAAGCGGAAGTGGAAACGGAAGGTGCCGTCGGAAGCGAGCTGGACCTGGCGTCCATCGATCCAAACTTTCGCGTCAGGATGTGTGCCGCCGTAGAAGATGACCTCCGCATTGACGTGCATGAAGAATCCGCGCTCCTGGCCGAAGGCCTGGGCGCTCCAACTGGAGCCGGCGCCGCTGAACCAACTGGTGACCTCAGAACTCAACGCGGCCCCGAGACCGCCGGCGACGTAGGCGCTGAAGAGGCTGCTCTCGACGGGGCCGAGGATTTCGGCCATGCGGCTCTTTGAGACGAGTTCGCTGGCGCTTTCGGTGGAGAGTTTTTCGAGCAATTCCTTGCGGAGCAATTGGTCGATTTCGGCGGAGCCCATGCTGATACGGTCCATGACTTCCGGGCCGAAGAGGGCGGCGAGGACCTGGCGCTGATCGTCGGTCCACTCGGGAGCGCGACCGGGACGAAAGAGGAGGCGGCGGCCTTCACCCTGGAGGCGGGAGAGCGCGGTGATGAGGCTCTCGCCCTCGCGCATGTGACCGCGGACCATTTCGACGAGGCGCTGGAAGGTGAGATGGATGGGGACAGTGGCGAAATCGGCCTCCGTGGAGTCGGAGAATTTATCCTGGGGCGTGGTGGCGGCGTCCGAGCGGGCGATGGAGACCCATTTGCCGCCAGAGCCGATGCAGCCGAGCTCCACATAATAGGAAGCACCGGCGTGCTGGGCGGGGAGATACCAGTTGCGGGCGTCGGGATGGATCTCGGTGGACATTTCCTCCGAGCCGTCGGCGGTGAAGAGCTTGAGATAGAACTTGCCGTCGGCGGTGCGGGATTTCCAGGCAGCCCAATCGATGTCCCAATAAGAGAAGAGCCAGTGCGGATCGCGGGCGATGAGGAAAAGGGTGACGGCGCCGTAGGATTGCGGGAGCTCGCCGAGGTCCTCGTAGGCGGGGATGGAGGGCGCCGGAGCGATGTCCACGCGGGTGGATTCGTACTTGTGGACCGCGGGATCGGGAAGAGGTTGATCGCCGAGCGGCTCGTTGGATATTTGGAACGCGCCGTTCTTCTTAGGCTTCGCGGAATCGTCTGAATTACTCCCTGAATTTGAATTTCCCATATGTAATGTTCGCACCGTTCGTTTTTGCGGGCGAGCGACCGCCTTGTGGGGGTTCGCCGGTGTTTAGTCAACCATAATTTTGTGACAGAAATGTGTCGCTTTCGGCGTATTTGTGACCGATTGCAGACCTGGCACTTGGAAAAATGGCCATAGCTGCTGCGAATTGACCCCTTTTCTGAATACCAATCGTTTGGCACCCTTAAAAGAAGCGTCTCAAATCGCGCGCGCCTGAAAATTTATGCTGATCAAACGTGTCATCCCGTGCCTCGACGTCCATGACGGGAAAGTGACCCGCGGTGTGCAATTCGGGCGTGCGGAGGAGGGGGAATTGAGGAATGTGGGCGACCCTGTGGAGCTGGCGCTGCGCTACGACCGGCAGGGCGCGGACGAGATGGTGTTCTTTGACATCACGGCGAGCGCGCATGGGCGGGAGAGCATGATCGATGTGATCGAGCGGAGCGCCGACCAATGCTTTATGCCGCTGACGGTGGGGGGCGGAATCCGGACGGTGGAGGATATGAACGCGATGCTGAAAGCGGGTGCGGACAAAACGAGCATCAACTCGTCGGCGCTTGCGACGCCGGAGCTGATCCGGGCGGGGGCGGAGCGGTTCGGGAGCCAGTGCATCGTAGTATCGATCGATTGCAAGCGGGTGGCGCCGGACCGGTGGGAGGTGTTCTCGCACGGGGGGCGAAAACGGACGGGACTGGAGACGATCGAGTGGGCGCGGCGGGTGGAATCGCTGGGAGCGGGGGAGATTGTGCTCAATTCAATCGACGCGGATGGGACGAAGGCGGGGTTCGATCTCGAAATCACGCGGCGAGTGAGCGAGACGGTGGGGATCCCGGTCGTTGCGAGCGGGGGAGCGGGAAAGCTGGAGCACATGGCCGAAGTGCTGAAGGCGGGCCGCGCCGATGCGGTGCTGGCGGCGAGCATTTTTCACTTTGGGGAATTTACGGTGGGGGATGTGAAGAGGTATCTGAAGGGTGAGGGGATCCATGTGCGGGTGTGAGGCGGGGGGTGGAAATTCGAAATTCGAAACTCGAAATTCGAAAGATTTGAGGGAACGCGATACTCCGCCGTTATGTCCGCCGCCACTGGCAGCCGGTCAATCCGCTCTTTTAGGAAGGTCAATCCTTGCTGCCGCGCCCGTTTGCTGACGCAGGCTGTCTCAGCGGCCCATCGGGAAACCGTGCGCTGAGGTGCCTCCTAGTCTGCTCCCGGGCTTCCTCGATAGTCACAGGAGGAGAGTGCGCGCGCAATCGAGCGTTCCGCTCGCGCAGCCATTGCGGGGCGGGTATCACCGGTGGGAGTTCCTCGTTTTTTTTTGGCGCGGGCACAATTGGAGACTAATGGTCCGCCCTGCGCAGGTCAAATCCCACCGCTCGCGGGTAGTGTATCATTTTAAATCCTGAACCGGCGACGTTCCATGTCCTCCTTGAAGCCTGTTACACAGAGCGAAAAACGCGGTGAACAAAAGAAACCAAATCAACCACTGGACAAGAAAGAGTACCAGAAACGTATCGCGCGCCGCTGGCCAATAATCGAGGAGGTACCAAGCTGGGAAATGGAACATCAGGAACAAATACGGCAGGAAGGGCAGGCCGATGTGGCCGCCGAGTAGCAAAGGAAAAAGAAGGACTTCAAAGCCGACGCTCCAAAACAACGCCTTGAGAAATATAGCGACACCTGAGCGCCTTGGCATACAGAACCGCTCGCATACCTAGCCAGGAAACGCGAGCCGAAAATGCCTCTCTCGGGGCTCAAACTTACACACTGTCCAACCCAAAACTTAGCAATGTTCGCTTGCGCTACGGCCGCGGGACGATGACGCGGAGGGACTTGGGCTGGACTTTGAAGGTGACGGGGAGGTTGCCTATGACGTCGCCGTCGGCTTCGACGGGGACGGGCTCGGCGCTGGTGACGCGGACCTGGGGGGCCTGGAAGTACTCGACGTCGCTGAGGGCGGTGTGATTGCCGAGCATGATGGCCTGGAAGTAGCGGACGATATCGAGGTAACCGAGGTTTTTGAAGATGAGGACGTCGAGGAGGCCGTCGTCGATGCGGGCTCCCTTGAAGAGGACGAAGGGGCCGCCGTAGTAGCGCCCGTTGCCGATCATTACGAAAGAGCCATCGCGCGTGCCTCCGCCGCGGACGGTGAGCTTTGGCGGTTTCTTCGAGGCGATCTGGGTGGCGGAGATGATGTAGCTAAGCGGGCCGAGCGTTTTTTTGAAATCGAAGCTGGTGGCGGCGACGATCTGGGCGTCGAAGCCGATGCCGGCGAGCTGGACGAAGTAGCGGTCATTGGCGCGGAGGAGATCGACCGGCTTGATCTGGCCGTGCTCGATGACGTCCCAGCATTTGCGGAGGTTGCCAATGGGGAGGCCGAGTTCCGTGGCGAAGACGTTCATGGTGCCGAGGGGCAGGAGGCCGAGGGCGGTGCGTGAGCCGGCGATGCCGTTGACGACCTCGTTGATCGTGCCGTCTCCGCCGGCGGCGACGATGCGCTCGCAGCCATCGGCGGCGGCCTCGCGGGCGAGAGCGCGGGCCTCGCCGGGGGCGTTGGTAATGCGGACAAAGGCGCGGGAGGAGAGGTGCTCAATCTTGCGGCAAAGCGCCCTGGCGCGGTCGCTGCGGGCGGTGGGATTGATGATGACCAGGATGGGGCTCATGGGGAACCAATGGCTGGCTTACAACAGGGAGCGCGCCAATTCCTCTTTATTTTAAAAAGTCTCCCATTAGTTTCTTCGCGCTGTGCGCAAGTTGATCAAGGGATTTCTGATAGTGGCCGCCGCCATCGTGGGGCTGCTGGGGGCGGGCGTGCTGGCGATCAACCTGTATGTGCAGTCCGCCGGGACGCAAAAACGGATCGAGCAGGCGCTGAGCGGCGGGCTGAAGGCGCCGATACACCTGGGGACGACAACCGTGACGCCATGGAGCGGGCTGAAGGCGGCGGGGATCACCGTGCCGCAGGTGGGGACGGCGCCGGGGAATTTTCTGGAGGCGGCGAGTTTCACGGCGCGTTTCGACTGGATGGGGCTGTTTCACCGGCGGCTGGACGCGAGCGAGCTGTCGCTCAACCAGCCGTGCGTGGAGTGGTTTCAATCGCCAAACGGGAGGTGGGAGCTGCCGCGCGTTACGCCGCCGGCACCGGCTCCCGGGCCGAAGGCGAGCCCGACGCCGGGTACACCGGCGCCCACGCCGTCCGGGCCACGCGCGCCGGCATGGGAGATCAGCGTTCACAAGCTGGCGGTGAACGACGGGGTATTTGATTTTTGGGATGAGCAGGGGATGCGGGCGCTGGAATTTGCGGGGGTGCAGTTCGATTGCCTGGAGCCCCGCGCGGCAGGGACGGGAGGGACGGCGTCGTGCAAGTATGTGTCGCTGCGGGACCGGCTGTTTTTCAGCAACATGCAGACGGATTGGAGCTTTGCGGGCGGGGAACTGAAGCTCAGCTCCTTCCAGATGGAGGTGGGGAATGGGGAGATTCGCGGCAACGCGCAGGTGGCGACGGAGGTGAAGCACAGCCCTTTCAGCGCGGATATCGCATTCGACGGAGTGGATGTGAACCGTCTGATGGTGGAGGCCGCGCAGCCGGATGGGGAAGTGACCGGGACGCTGAAGGGCCAACTGAAGTTCAACGGGAACGCGGGGAAGACGAGCAGCATCAACGGCACGGCGCACCTGGAGCTGGCGGGCGGGCGGATGCAGGACATCGAACTGCTGCAAATGCTGGGGCAGGGATTGCAGATTCCGGATTTGATCCAGTTGAATCTGAAGACGGCGGTCGCGGACGCGACGGTGGTGAACGGGGTGGTGAATGTGAAGCAGCTGTTGCTCGAGTCGCAGAATCTGCAACTTGTGGCGAAGGGGACGATCGATACCGGCGGAAAACTGAAGCTGGATGCGCGGCTGACGATCGACGCTGCGATCAGTGAAAGGCTGCCGACGTTTATCCTGAATTATTTCACGCCGGGCGGGGCGGATGATTCCCATTATATTGATTTTCAGATTGGGAATACGCTGACGCATCCGAAGTCGAATCTGCTGGAGAATTTGCTGGGGCACAGGATTCAGGGGCAGATGACGGATTTGTTGAAATCGATCTTTGGGAAGAAAGCGAAAGGGAAGCCGAAGGCGGAGGAGACGGCGCCGTAACCCGCATGCGCGTGATTGCCGGCATGGCTGGAGGGATTCCGCTGGTGGCGCCGAAGACGGATATCCGGCCGACGATGGACCGGGTGAAGGGGGCGATTTTTTCGAGCCTTGAGCCGGGGCTGGAAGGGGCGCGGGTGCTGGATTTGTTTGCGGGGGCGGGGACGCTGGGGATCGAGGCGCTGAGCCGCGGGGCGCGGGAGGCGGTGTTCGTGGAGAAGGAGATGCGGGCGATGGCGGCGATCCGGCGCAACCTGGAGAAGACGCGGTTGGAGGGGGCGATTTTGCAGGAGATGGATGTGTTCAGTTACCTGGACCGGCTGGCCCCGAAGGGGGCGTTCGATTTTATTTTTGCCGATCCGCCGTATGCGAAGGCGCCGGGGGAACGCGATTTTGCGCCGGAGTTGATGGCATCGCAATCGTTGGCGGATGCGCTGGCGCCGGGCGGGATTTTTGTGCTGGAGAAGATTCCGGGGCAGGCGCTGGCGCTGGGGAAGCGGTGGGAATTGGTGCGGGAGCGGAAGTATGGGGCGACTGAGGTGGCGCTGTTCCGGGCGAAGGGCTGAGGGTCGGGCTCAGGACTGCCGCGAACCCTGGACTTTCTTCGGACGCCCCTGTCTTTCCGCATTCTTCCCGGATAGCATCCTCACCGCTTTCGCGATCCTCGTTTTTCTAGTCTCCGGCCGTTTCGCCTCGGCAATCCATTTTAGATACTCGTTTCGATGCGAGCTTGCAGAGGCCGAAAAGAAATCGGCCAGCTTTGCGGCCTCCAGTGCCTCGGCAAAATCTTGCGGAATTTCATTCATGGTCAAGTGCAAGTCGCGATCCGACTCTTCTCTGAGGCCGCTGGAAAATCAAGAATTGCGAAGGTGCGCTGAAGGCTGGCGTATTACGCGTGGTTGGCCGTAGGCTGCTCGCAATTATGGGCGCGATGATGGCGCCTGAAATCTTGTGATGATCATGCCCAGGCGAAAGCCGGCGGCGATGCTGCCGCTGCTGATTTATAATTTGTGCTTCCCACTGGTGTTCCTGGGGATGCTGCCGGGATTGGCGCGCAGGATGATGCGACGGGGGAATTACCGGCGGAAGTTCGGGCAGCGGTTCGGGCGATACGATGAGGCGACGCGGCTGCGGCTGGCCGATGGGGGGCGGGTGTGGGTGCATTCGATTTCCGTGGGCGAAACGCTGCTGGCGCTGCGGCTCATCCGGCAAATGCGCGAGTTGGAGCCGGGGCTGCGGGTGGTGCTCTCGGCGACGACGTCGACGGGGTTCGCGCTGGCGGAGGAGAATGCGAGCGAATGGCTGGAGGCGGTTTATAATCCGATCGATGCGTGGGCGCTGGCGCGGCGGGCGCTGAATTCAATTCGGCCGGAGCGGCTGATTTTCATCGAGGCGGTGTGGCCGAACCTGCTGGCGCAAGCGGCGGCGCGTGGGATACCGACGGCGCTGGTGGCGCGGCTTTCGCCGCGATCGGAGAGGAGGTTCCGGCAGTTTCGTTTTTTAACGGGGCCGATTTTTCGGCTGCTGGATGTGATCTCAGTGCAGGAGCCGGATGATGTGAGGCGATGGGAATCGCTGGGTGCGGAGGCGGAGCAGTTGCATGTGACGGGGAATATCAAGTTCGATCAGCCGGCGCGGCGGGATGAGCGGGCGGAGCAATTCCGAGCGCTGCTGGCGCGGCTATCGGTGCCGGCGGACGCGCCGGTGGTGCTGGGCGGGAGCACGTTTCCGGGTGAGGAAGGGATGCTGGCGCGGATTTGCGGGAGGCTGAGGAGGGAGTTTCCGAAGTTGTTCCTGATTGCGGTGCCGCGGCACGTCGAAAGGGCAACGGAGGCGGCGGCGGAAATCACGGAAGCCGGGCTGACGTTTGCGTTGCGATCCGCGGAGGCGGAACGCACGGCGCCGCCGGATTGCCTGCTGGTGAATACGACGGGGGAATTGCGCGCGTGGTATGAGCTGGCGACGGTGGTTTATATCGGCAAGAGCATGAGCCCGGCGGCGACGGGCGGGCAGAATCCGGTGGAAGCGGTGTTTGCGGGGAGGCCGGTGGTGTTCGGGCCGCACATGGAGAATTTTCGGGCGGTGGTGTCGCGGATGATCGGGGAAACGGCGGCGATGGAGGTGCGGGATGAGGCAGGGCTGGAGGAGGCGATTGTAGGGTTGTTGCGCGAGCCGCAGCGGCGGGAGGAGATGGCGCGGCGGGCGATGGGGATTGTCGCGGCGCATGAAGGGGCGACGGAGAGGACGGCGCGGGTGGTGATGGGGGTGGGGGAGAATTGCTGATTGCTGAAGTTTGATTGCTGATTGAAAATTATTGCCACCCCCCCTTCGTGGGGCCGTGGGTTCGAACCTGCGGAACATTATGAAAACGACACTTCGCTGGGGGATTATTGGGACGGGGGCGATTGCGCGGAAGTTTTCGCGGGGATTGGGGGATTCGCGGACGGGGAAGTTGGTGGCGGTGGGGAGCAGGACGGAAGAGGCGGCGCGGGATTTCGCGGCGGAATTTCCGGCGCGGGCTTATGGCTCTTACGAATTGCTGCTGGCGGATGCGGAGGTGGAGGCGGTTTATATTTCGACGCCACATCCGTTGCACGCGAAGTGGGCGATCCGCGCGGCGCGCGCGGGGAAACATGTGCTCTGCGAAAAGCCACTGACGATGAATGCGATCGAGGCTGCGGCGGTGATCGCGGCGGCGCAGGAGGCGCGGGTTTTTCTCATGGAGGCGTTCATGTATCGCTGCCATCCGCAGACTGCGCGTCTGCTGGAGCTGGTGCGCGAGGGACGGATCGGGCGGGTGCGGCTGGTGCAGGCGGCGTTTTCATTCCGCGCGGCGTGGAACCCGGAGGGGCGGCTGTTGAATCGGGCGCTGGGCGGCGGGGGCATCCTGGACGTGGGATGTTATGGCGTGTCGCTTTCGCGGCTCGTGGCCGGAGCCATCGAAGGGGCGCGATTTGCGGACCCGGAGGAGGTGAAGGGCGTCGGAAATATCGGGGAGACGGGCGTGGATGAGTTTGCGGTGGCGGTGCTGAAATTCCCGAACGGGATGCTGGCGCAGGTGGCGTGCGGAGTTCGTGTGCCGATGGAGAACGTGGTGCGGATTTGCGGGGAGGAAGGGCGGATCGATGTGCCGAGCCCGTGGGTGGTGAATGGCGGCGAGGCGGGGGAGAGCGTGCTGATCGTGCGCCGGGAAGGCGGACAGCCGGAGGAAATCAAGGTGCGCGCGGACCGGAGCATTTACGCGGTAGAGGCGGATGCGGTGGCGGAATCGATCGACGTGTTGGAGTCGCCGGCGATGACGTGGGCGGATTCGTTTGGAAATATGCGCACGCTGGATCGGTGGCGTGCGGAGATTGGGCTGGCTTACGGAGAGCCGGTGTAATACGGCGCGCGAGGGGACGGGACACATGGGTCCCATGGGACCTAGGGGACTTATGGGACTTATATATTGGGAGACGACGCTCTTTTCGCTTGCCCTTTTTTCGAAGCGCGTAATTTTCGCTGGTTTGCAAATTACCACGCGACCCATGCCAGCGACATCGACCCAACAGGAAATTGAAGATCTAAGACGCCGCCTCGAAAGACTGCGGGAGGAGGCCGAGGATGAAATCCGCCAGAAACTGGCGCAGGCGCGGCAGGTGGTGTCCGATCTGGAGCGGCAGCTCTCGGAGGTGACGGGGCGGCCGTCGGCCAGCGAAATCAAGGCGTTGACCGCGCCGAAACAGAAGCGCCTCCGCCGGCCTTCGATCAGCGACGATGACCTGAAGACGCAGATTCTTCAGATCCTGGCGACGGTCGGGACGCGCGGGATCAATGCCAAGCAAATCGCAACGGCGGTAAACCAGACGCCGGCGCGGGTGCGGCAATTCATGGCCGCCAACGCGGAGGCTGTGAAGCGAATCGGGAGCGGGCCGGGGACGAAGTTCTTCCTGCCGTAGCCGCGGACGGGCTATTGCAGTTCCGGATGCAGGGGCTGCAGGTCGTGGTCGGCGCGGGCGTATTCGCGGTATTTCTTGTCGAGCGCGAAGCTGCGATGGAGCGCCTCGCGCGCGGTATCGATCTGGCCGAGGACGCAGGAATAGCAGGCGAGATTGTAATGGAAAATGGCCTTCTCGCGCAGTGACGGCGGGGCGGAGAGGAGTGCTTTGACGGCTTCGTCGGTGCGGCCCAGTTCGTGAAGGCAATAGGCGGAATGGACCCAGCCGCCTTCCTCCTGTGGAGCGACCTCGGCAAGCTGGCGGGAGAGGCCTAAGGCGTCGAGCCAGTTGTTCTCGTTGATGAGGATGAGGATCCGCATCTCGAGGACATCGGGCCGGCGCTGGGCGTCGCCGGAAAGAGCGTCGAGTTCTCCCCATGCCTCGCGCCAGAGGCCGAGTTCGTGATAACCTTGTGCCGCGACAATGAGGCGCTTTTGAGAATCTTCCACCCGCCTACTTATCGCAAATAGACAAGGGGGTTGCAAGTGGGCGGGTGGAAATTCGAAATTCGAAAGATTTGAGGGGAAGGAATGGGCCTCATGCCTCATTTTTGTTCTCCCTTTCCCTTTCGCCAGATGGTCGAAAAAAATCAGGTTCAGCGACCTCGCCTCCCGCCATAGCTTCCGCGCCTCCTGGGCAAGCTCCGGACTCGCGCGGGCAATTATCCTCAGAAAATACTGCGTCTCACGCGCCTCCTTACGGCAGGTTCCCACCTTAAGCAGGAAGTCCTTGACTGAAATATGATCATTCGCCTCGCAATAATTTGCGCCAATGCTGGTCCCGCACCCGACCAACTGCGAAATAAGGCGGGTCGTTACCGGGCTCACCGGGATTTTCTTTGCGAAATCGACAATCGCCTCGGCGAATCTGGCCGTCCTCTCCCCTAGATCGTAAGGCACCTCCTCCGGCTCCTCCCGCAATCGACCCTCCTCCTCGCTCCAGTCGAATTCATCATCACTCATCATCAAATCTTTCGAATTTCGAGTTTCGAATTTCCACCCCGCTTTAGTCGAGCAGGGCTTCCAATTCCTCGAGGCGTTTGGCGAAAAGTTGCAGCGTATGCTCGATGGGCTGCGGGGTGGTCATATCGACGCCGGCGGCCTGGAGGGTGGGGAGCGGGAATTGCGAGCCGCCAGATTTCAGGAAGCCGAGATAGCGGTCGACTTCGGGCTTGCCGCCATCGAGGACGGATTGGGAGAGGCTGACGGCGGCGGACATGCCGGTGGCGTATTTGTAGACGTAGAAGGCGCTGTAGAAATGCGGGATGCGGAGGCACTCGAGGTTGAGTTCGGGATCGAGCGTGAAATCGGGGCCGAAGTAGGTTTCGAGCAGGCCGCGATAGACGGATTGGAAACTGTCGAGCGTGAGCGCCTCGCCGGCTTCCTCCATTTCGTGGATGATTTTCTCGAACTCGGCGAACATGGTCTGGCGGTAAACGGTGCCGCGAATGTCATCGAGCTGGCGATTGATGAGATAGGCGCGCATGCGTGGATCGGAAGTTTTTTCGAGGAGATGATGCGTGAGGAGTTCCTCGTTGAAGGTGGAAGCGACCTCGGCGAGGAAGATGGGATAGTTGTAGTCCTGGTAGAGTTGGTTGGCCTGCGAGAACCAACTGTGCATGGAATGGCCGGCCTCATGGGTGAGCGTGTAAACGTCCGAGAAGACATCCTCCTTGTAGTTCATGAGGATGTAGGGAGGGTTGCCGTAGGAGCTGGAGGAGAATGCGCCGGAGCGTTTGTCCTTGTTTTCGTAACGGTCGCACCAACGCTGCGAGCGGAGGCCGGCCTCGAGCGTGGCGGTGTATTGCGAGCCGAGGGGCGCGAGGGATTCCAGGACGGTGGAGATGGCTTCGTCGAATGTGGTGCGCAGATCGAGCTCGGAGACCATGGGGACGTAGGTGTCGTAATGGTGGATTTCGTCGAGCTTCAGGACGCGGCGGCGCAATTGGAAGTAGCGGAAGAGCGGGGCGAGATTCGCGCGGACGGTGGAGATGAGGTTGTCGTAAACGGCGGGCGGGACGTCGTCGCGGAAGAGCGCGGCATCCCGCGCGGAGGAGTAATGGCGGGCGCGCGCGGAGAAGACATCTGCGCGGACGGAATGGGCGAGCGAGGAGGCGAGCGTGTAGGCGTGGTCGCGGAACTCGGCGTAAAATTGCTGGAAGGCGAGGCGGCGCACCGCGGGGTCGCGCTTGTAGAGGAAGGAGGAGAAGGAGCTCTGGGAGAGCGGGCGGTCGGCGCCGGTCTCGTCCTTGATGACGCCGAATTTCATATCGACGTTTGTGAGTTGCGAGAAGGTCTCGTGATGGCCGTAGATGGCGCTGGCGCCAAGGGCGAGGATGCGCTCCTCCGGCACGGAGAGGGTGTGCGGGCGGAGGCGGCGGATCCTGGCGAGCCGGATGCGCCACTCGGCGAGGAGCGTGTCATCGAGCCAGGCGGCGAAGGTGGAGTCGTCGATGGCCTGGATCTCCGGGGAGATGAATGCGGCGGCTTCGGCGACTTTGGTGAGGAGGTTGTCGAATTCGCCGTTGCGCTTGAGATTGGCGGCGTCGGCGCTGTCCTCGGAGACGCGGAGGGAGGCGTAATGGCCGAGGCGCTCGGCGCGGAGTTCGATTTCCTTGTCGAACTCGAGGCAATCGCGGAGGTCGCGGGCGGAACGGCCGACGCGGCCCTTGAATTCGGCGTAACGGGGAAATTGCTGCTGGAGACGGGCGAAATCGGCGTCCCAATCGGCGGGAGTGGGATAGAGGATTTCGAGGTCCCAGGTGTCGGCGATGGGGACTTCGGCGCGGGTGGGGATGCGGTTTGGGCCGGTGGCTTCGTCGTCTTTGAGAAGGAAAGCGGGGTTCATCATTTTGGAGGTTGAAGATTAATGCAGAATGGGGGCGGATTGCGCCAGAAGAAGGAGGGGGGATGTTTGATTAAGCTAGTCTCCTGAGTCAGAAATCCGTTGGTAAAGAGACCGGATGTAGGAGATTGGGAACGCACTTACAGTGCTTGTCAGCATATTGCGGGTTACCCGGGGCTCCGCTCGCTGTGCTCGCTTTACCCCGGGCTGGTACATGACGGGCTTTCAGCCCTGACGACTATTACGAGGAATCACTGACTCAGGAGACGCGTTGCGGAGGCTGGTTTTCCCATCCGGTCCAGGTGACGAGCGGGGCGAGGGTTTGGTTGCCGTCCTGGCGCCAGGTCCAGGCGGGGTCTTGCATGCTGCCGAGGGCGCAGATGCGGGATGCGCCGAGGGCGGCGGCGTGGGTAGCGTTGGAGGATGTGTTCGGCCAGATGCCGATAGTGCTGAGGAACGGGCGCGCAGAAGCGAGTGCGGCGGCGGGATCGGCGGGGAGGGGACGGACGAAGATGACGCGGTTGAGGACGGAGGCGGAGAATGCGGGATCGGAATCATAGATGACGGCCCACGCGTCGGCCCTTTCCCAGAGACGGACCTGCTGGCCGATGGCGGCGCGGAAGCGCGTGGTCTCGCGGAGCTGGGAGATGGCGGCGGCTTCGGAGAGGGTGAGCGCGGCGCGCGGGTGCGATTGCTGGATGGATTCCATTTCCGCGGCGAGGCGGGCGGCGTAATCCTCGGGACGGTCGGCGACGTAGATGCAATGCGGCGAGAGGCAGCCCTGCTGGTCGAAGAGCGAGGCGTCGCGCGCGGCGAATGGCGGGGACTCGAACGCGGCATCCTCGAAGACGATGCCGAGGCTGATGCGATGGCCGTAGCCGATGAATCGCTGGCGCGGCTGGGCGAGCGCGCGGAAGTGGGCGATGGTTTCGTCCGAGCCGAAGACGACGACGGCATCGGCGGAAGGGAGCCACGCGTCGGGGAGGGCGGACGAGAATTCGATGCGTGAGCGGAGCGCGTCCGGGAGGGCGGCGGCGAAGGCTTCGGCTTCGGGCAGGCCGGCGGCGGGGAGTTTGCAGAGATTGTGCGAGCCGAGGAGGAGGCCGCGGATGAGGCTTTGCAAGGCGGCGTGGGGAGTATTGCCGCTGACGATGTGAAGGATGACGCTGGGCGGAATGGCGCGCAATGACTGGCCGCCGATGGGTTGGAAGGCGTCGAGGACGGCGTCGTGGCCGAGTTCGAGGCGAAGCCAATCGAGGAAATCATCCGCCGTAACCGAGCCGAGCAAATGGCGAAAATGGCGGCATGCGCCGGCAATGGCGTGGGCGCGTTCCGCTGTGTTCATGAGGATGCGGTGAGCATTTCGTCGGCGGCGCGCGAGCAGCCGCGCGGGAGTGCGGCGGGGTCGCGTCCGAGGAGTTCGAAATCGGCGCCGCGGCGGATCGCGAGGTCGCGGGTCTGGATGGCGAGGACGGAACCGAGATTCGCGAGGTCGTAAATGCGCAGGAGGCCGGTTTCGCCGTCGGGGACTTCGAGGCCGGTGGTGGGATTGGTGACGACGGTCCTGACCCACGGCGGCGCGACATGCGGGCGGCCGAGACCGCGGCTGTAGCATTGCGAGGAGAGTTCGGTCATGCCGTATTCGTTGATGATGTCGGAGGGAGCGAGGGCGAGGCGGTCGCGGAACATTTGATAGAGCGCTTCTTTTGAGAGCGAGCGGCCGGAGCCTTTGTAGCCGCCAGTCTCGAAGGCGAGACTGCCGGCGGGGAGCGTGAGCAGCTGAATCGATTCGAATAAATGCAGGAAGGCGAGCGCGGTGCCGAGGATAAGGACGGGAGTATTGACGGTGGCGAAGTTTTCGAGGAGGGATTTCAAGCGGTTCAGATCAAGGCTCCCATCGGGGGCGATGCACCAATGCTGTTCGCCGCGGAAGGCGCGGGCTTTTAGCGCCCCCATCATATAAGAGAGCGAGGAGTGGGGCGCGGCGGCGGGCGTGGGGATGAGGATGATCTGCGGGAGCGGTGGCAGTGCGAGGAGGTCCCAGCCGCGCAGGACGGCTTCCTCGTACAATCGCATGGAGCGGAAATGATGCTGGCCGTAGCCTTCGCCGGTGGTGCCGCTGGTGCGGAACGTCGCGACTTGCGCTTTTGCATCGAAGGTGCGGAGGGCGGCGTGCTTGAATGCGGCTTGCGGGACGGCGGGGATTTGACGCCAATCGGCGAGGTCATCGATCACGCCGAGAAGGCGGCAGTATTGATCATATGGAAAATTGAATGCGCGCTGAAAACGGAACACGTCGAGTGCGAGTGCATCGAATACGGCGGGGTCCGCGGCGGCGATTGCGGCGGAGACGCGGTGCTCGAGTTCTTCGAATTGATACGCGGTCGTCAAAAAGAAGCGGCTGGGGGAGCTGCGCCGAGGCCGAACGCGTCGTGCGCGACATTCGCCGCCTGGTCCACCACGTTTTCGTCGAGGATGACGGCGATCTTGATCTCGGAGGTCGAGATCATCTGGATGTTGATGCCAGCGGCGCTCAGTGCCTCGAAAAGCTTCGCGGCGACGCCGGAATGCGAGCGCATCCCGATGCCGACGACGCTCAGCTTCGCGATGCCATCCTGCGCGATGAGGTCAGAGGGGGCGATCTCCTCGACCACCGGGCGGAGCGCCTTGCCGGCCTTTTGCAGCTCCGATTTGCCGAGCGTGAACGAAATATCGGTGGTGCCGCTGACCGAGACGTTTTGCACGATCATGTCGATGATGATGTTCGCGCCGGCCAGCGCATTAAAGATGCGCGCGGCGACGCCGGGCTTGTCGGGTACCTGCACGATGGTCACCTTTGCCTGGTTGCGTTCGACGCTGACGCCGCGGATGACGACGTTTTCCATGCCTGCGTTTTCTTCTTTCACAATGGTCCCCGGATTTTGGTTGAAACTGCTGCGCACTTCAAAGACGACGCCAAATTTTTTTGCGAACTCGACGGAGCGCGATTGCATCACCTTCGAGCCGCTGCTGGCCATCTCGAGCATTTCATCATACGAAATCTCGGGAATTTTGCGCGCCGTTTTCACGGTGCGCGGGTCGCCGGTGAAGACGCCGTCGACGTCGGTGTAAATCTGGCAGGCGTGCGCGTTGATGGCGGAGGCGATGGCGATGGCGGTGAGATCGCTGCCGCCGCGTCCGAGCGTGGTGATGCGGCCATCGGTCGTCTGGCCCTGGAAACCGGCGACGATGACGATGGTGTCGTCGTTGAGATATTTGCGAATCTGGCGCGGGGTGACGTTGGCGATGCGCGCCTTTGTGTGAAGGCCGTCGGTGACGATGCCGGCCTGCGCGCCGGTGAGCGAGACGGCTTTCTTGCCAAGCGCGTTGATGGCCATCGCGGTGAGGGCGATGGTGGTCTGCTCGCCGGTTGCGAGCAGGACGTCCATCTCGGGCTCGGCGGGGCTTTGCGAGACTTCACGCGCCATGCGGATGAGGTTATCTGTCACGCCGGACATGGCGGAGACGACGGCGACGACCTGATTGCCCTCTTCCTGCGTGGCGATGATGCGGCGCGCGACGTTGAGGATGCGCTCCGGTGTGCCAACGGAGGTGCCGCCGTATTTTTGGACGATGACCATGGGGGAGAATTGATGATTGATGAAGTGTGATTGCTGATTGAAGAGGTCGCGCGCGAGTGTGCGCCTCAATCAACGATCACGCATCGGCGTTCAGCAACTTCATGATTTCTTCCTTTTCGGCGCGGGCGGGGATGATGCGTCCGCATTGGTCGCGGGCGATGTCGGGGTCCTTGAGGCCGTGGCCGGTGACGGTGCAGACGATGCGCGCGCCCTCGGGAATGGCGGGGATCGGGCAGGCCGCGCAACGCTCCTTGCCGAGGCACTTGAGCAGACCGGCAATCGAGGCGGCGCTGGCTGGCTCTACGAAAATGCCTTCGCGCGAGGCGAGGAAGCGCTGGGCTTCGAGGATTTCGAGATCGGTGACGATATCGATCGCGCCGTGGGATTCGCGAATGGCGGCGGCGGCCTGCTCCCAGCTTGCGGGATTACCGATGCGGATGGCGCTGGCGATGGTCTCGGGGTTGGAGATGATTTTGTCGTGATAGATGGGCGCGGCGCCGGCGGCCTGGAAGCCGAGCATGCGGGGCAGGCTCGATGCGCGGCCCTTCTCGTGGAATTCGCGGTAGCCTTTCCAATAGGCAGTGATGTTGCCGGCGTTGCCGACGGGGAGGACGTGCAAGTCGGGCGCGGCGCCGAGTTCCTCGATGATTTCGAACGCGGCGGTCTTTTGTCCCTCGATGCGGTAGGGATTGATCGAGTTGACGATCGAGATGGGTTCGGTGGCGCCGATCTCGCGCACGAGCCGCAGAGCATCGTCGAAGTTTCCATCGATCGCGACGACGTTTGCGCCGTACATGAAGGCCTGGACCAGCTTGCCCATGGCGATTTTTCCCGCAGGCAGAAGGACGATGCATTTCATGCCGGCGCGGGCGGCGTACGCGGCGGCGGCGGCGGAAGTGTTGCCGGTCGAAGCGCAGATGACGGCCTCCGCGCCTTCCTCGAGGGCCTTTGAGATGGCGACGGTCATGCCGCGATCCTTGAAGGAGCAGGTGGGGTTGAGGCCCTCGTATTTAATATAGACCTGGCGGTCGCCGCCGGCCATTTCGCTGAGGCGCGGGGAATGGATGAGCGGGGTCGAGCCTTCGTTGAGCGAGACAACGGGGGTGGCGTCGGTTACCGGGAGATATTCGCGGTAGCGAGCGATGATGCCATGGTCGTGCAGCGGCTGGTTCATGCGGAGAAGGTCTCGACGCGGATGAGACGCGGGGGACGCTTTACACAAGCCAGTTTCGCGATCTTGTCGATGGCGGAATTAATCTGGGCGTTGGTCGCGGTGTGGACCATGAGGATGAGCGGGACGCTGTCGGGCTCGTGCTCCTCCGGCTGGATGACGGATGAAATGCCGATGTCCAGGCCGCCGAGGATGCCGGCGACCTGCGCGAGCACGCCGGGCTGATCGACGACGGAAATGTGGAGGTAATATTGCGAGACGATCTGGTCGATGGGCTTGCAGGTGCCGTAGAGGCCGTGCGGGGTGAAGCCGTACGAGAATCGTGGTGAATGCAGCGCCGCGGCGGCTTCGGCGAGGTCGCTGATGACGGCGCTGGAAGTGGGGTCCTGGCCGGCGCCGCGACCGTAGAAGAGTGTTTCGCCGACGATGTCGCCCTGGACCATGATGGCATTGAACACGCCTTTCACGGAGGCGAGGACGTGACTTTGCGGGATGAGCGTGGGATGGACGCGGACCTCGATTTCGCTGCGCTTGCCGGCTTTGATGATGGCAAGCAGCTTGATGGTGTAGCCGAGCTGCGCGGCGAAGCGGATATCCGACGCGGTGATGTTTTCGATGCCCTCGACGTACACTTTTTCCGAGCCGACCCAGAAGCCGTAGGCGAGCGAGGCGAGGATGATGGCCTTATGGCCGGCATCCCAGCCGTTTACGTCCAGCGTGGGGTCGGCCTCGGCGAAGCCGGCGGCCTGGGCCTCGCGCAGCGCCTCGTCGAAGCTCATACCCGATTCGGTCATGCGGGAGAGGATGTAATTGCTGGTGCCATTCACGATGCCGTGCATCGAGAGAATGTGATTTCCGATGAAGGCCTCGCGAATGGCCTTGATGATCGGCACGCCGCCGGCGGCCGCGGCCTCGAAGAAGACCGGCACTTTGTGGGCGGCGGCCGCTTCAAAGATTTCGCGGCCATGCTCAGCGAGCAACGCCTTGTTGCCGGTGACGACCATCTTGCCGCGCTCGATGGCGCCGAGGACCAATTCGCGCGCGGGGTGCATGCCGCCCATTAATTCGACGACGACCTGGATATTCGGGTCCTCGATCAAATCCTGCCAGCGTGTGGTGAGAATGGCAGCGGGGGCCTGGATGTCGCGCTTGCGGGCGGGATCGCGGACGACGATCTTCGCGACGGTCAGCTCCGCGCCGATGCGCTCCATGAGCAGGACGCGGTTATTCGCGAGGTTTTTGTAAACCCCGGCGCCGACATTCCCGAGCCCCGCGAGGCCGATCTGGACTTGCTGCATGAGTGATTTTTAGGGGTGGGGAATATCGAATGAGCAGGGCGCGCTGTCGAGCCGCAGTTTACGCGGATGGGAGTCATCTGGGCTCGGGTCTGAACCTACCGCGGGTAATGGCACGCAGCGGCCAGCATCTTGTGGACACCCGGCTCGACGGCCTGAAGATAGGCCTTCGGGTTTTCGTGCCAGCGGGCGTGGAGGTCGTCCAGATGATCGTCCGGGAGGGGGTGCGGGCGGCTTTCGGTCTGGGGGTCGTAGGGCAGCTCCAGCGTGATCATCGCGGGGCGCAGGCCGCCGGCAAATTGCAGGCCGTAGCCGCACCATTGACCGAATGAGCCGGGGCAAAAGCCCTCGGGGTCTGACGGCTGGCCCTCCTCGCGTGCGGCGATGCGGATGCGATAGGGAGCGCGCTGCTCCGGGGTCATGGCGTTCCACATGCGATGGGCGAGGCCGGTGCTTTGGGGGCCATCGGCGTCGATTTCGGCCAGAGCCCAATGAAGACTGACGATTTTCGCCGGCTGGAAGGTGACGATGAAATCGCGGATCGCGCGGCTCTCGGGCTCGGACCAAGGGTAAGGGCCTGAAGGCTCGATGGAATCAGGCTGCCAGGCGGAATCGCAGTTGCGATTGAGGTCCACGCGATTGGCGTTGTAGCGGGAGTTCGCGACGAAACCGTCCGGGTTGGCGACGGGGATCATTACCACCGGCGACTTGATTTCGCCCGCGGCGACCCATTGCTCGCGAAAGGTGGCCACCAGGGCCACTGTGGCCTTTTCATCGCCGTGCAGGCCGCCGATGATGAGGGTGATATTGGCGGGACGGATCGGCGCGGCGGGGTCGAAATTCGACTCGGCGACGACATCGCGGCCCTGGACCGATTGGCCGATGCTGTGCTGGCAAATCCTGTTCGCTATCATTAGGATCGGAGGAGTGAAGGTTATCACCGGGCTTCGGACGTTGCACCCTCGCAATGTGTTCCGCATCTCGCGGGCAGAACGGCGCGAGACGACCAATGTATTCGTGCGTGTCGAGCGCGACGGCATCTCCGGCCTGGGAGAGGCCTCGGCCAACGCCTATTACGGCGAGGACGCGGCGCGTGTGGCGGCAAAGCTGGAGGGGATGGGCGGGTTTCTGGCCGGCTGCGCGGTCAATTCGCCGGAGGATATCGCCGTGATTTGGGAGGAAGCGTGGGCGCTGCTGACGCCATCGCGCGCGGCGCAGTGCGCGCTGGACGTGGCGCTATGGGATTGGCTGGCGAAGCGCAGGAATTGCACGGTCACCGAACTGGCGCTGGGGCAGGAGCCGCGGCCGGTGAGGAGCTTTGTGACGCTTGGAATTTCCGAGCCGCAGGAGCTGGAGGCGAAGCTGGCGGAACTGGAGGGCTTCCCGAGCGTGAAGGTGAAATCGGACAGCACGGGCGACCTGTCGCTGGCGGCGCGGGTGCGCGAGGCGATGCCGGACGCAAGCATTGCGGTGGATGCGAATTGCGCGTGGGAGGGCGTCGATTGGACGAGGATAAACGGCGAACTGGCGAAGCTGTGGATCGAGTTTATCGAGCAACCATTGCCGCCGTCGCGAGACGCGGACATGGTGGAGCTTTACTCGCGGATCCCCGTACCGACGATGGCGGATGAGAGTTGCGTGACGGTGGAGGATATCGAGCGGATGCCGGGGCATTTCACCGGATTCAATATCAAGCTGGTGAAATGCGGCGGGCTGACGCCGGCGCTG
>Ga0206833_1059_pt1 | contig 28782 bp, 25 predicted proteins | sample Alteio_BWOrgCont_32_FD_152891 | JGI IMG/M metagenome (GOLD analysis project Ga0206833, IMG submission 152891) | Enriched cells from forest soil in Barre Woods Harvard Forest LTER site, Petersham, Massachusetts, United States -... | ecosystem: Environmental > Terrestrial > Soil > Temperate forest >... | reverse complement strand
AAGCCACCTTTCGAAGGATAATCTTACTATGCAAAAGAAATCAACTTATTTTAAGATATAATGCGAAAAGTAATGTGAAGAATAGCTATTCTTGATAAAAATTGAGCCCGAGTAGAAACCCAGCTCGCTATTAACCTATGCCTATTAAACCTAATTTGAACAACTGGCATTCATTGCCTATGGTTCCCGTCTTTCAACAGAGTTCATTTCATTTCTTACCCGGCTTATACGTTCATATACTATTTTTCGCATTCGGTTAATTGAACCTAATGGCCGGTGTTCCGGCAATGCGTTCCAGCAATTAAAGGAAAGAGTTTCACCTAATTTATTTAAATCGGGAGTATCAAAATTCTGTCTGGGAATATGTATAGTTGCTACTTCATAAAATGGAGCTTCTTTTTCCTTCCATTCATACATACAGTCTTCAGCGCTTTGATTATCTGCAGTTTTAGGTTGTATTAGAAATTTCATAACTACTTCGCCTCTTTTAAGTGTAGCCTTCATCATTTCGCCCCGGGGTTTTCCGGCATGGGGTCAACTATATCTGAAGCAGGCTTTACAGAAAACTTAACGGCTAAGCGATCCGTACCTGTACCCAATTGAAAAGCAGAAGCTTAAAAATAACGAATTTGCATAGGGTTGGAGATTTTTCCGCTATTCAGTTTTTTAAAAAGTTGCGTGCCTTTTAGGCCAAGATCAAGTGGGATGGTTAGTTTGGTAAGTAGGTTACCACTTGCTTTCTGAATCAAAGTAAGATAGGTACGTGGGTCATTAGTAAAAAAAATAGGATGGTTGATCATTACAAAATTCTGTGTTGTAGCATTCTTTTCATTTTCCAAAATCTTTTCTCCCGGAACATCCAGTAGTTTTATTGACATTCCACGGCCGTCATCATGATTATCGGATTGTTGCCTTAGGTTCCCTGATCCATTCGAAAAACGAATCAACGCCTGGTAAACTTTCCCGGGTATGAAGACACCTTTTGCCAGGCTTTTTGGAAGTGAATCAAATACACAAAATTCTGCTTTCATGCAACCTGTTGATTTTGCATGTACATCGCGCCGGGCATTGCCGTCTTGATATTGCGTACGAATTCCCTTTTCAGTTTCATCTGCGATTTGCGTTGTTAGTGAAGCTTCATCTGGGTATAGTTTCTCACCCAGTTCTTCATCAATTTTGGCATAAGGGACATCGTTACTATTTGTTGACATAACTTGACATTTTTTTCGAAAAATTATTTTAAAAAATGTGAATCAAAGATTATCAATTCACATTTTTGGCTTAAGGCTGTCACTTTATATTTTCATTTTTTAAAAAGGATTATACTGTTTTATTTGCTTTCTTTTTCTGCGATGACAAAGAAATCCAGACACTCAGGGCCTATTGAGCCTAAGTAATGGTTATCCCAATTAATGTTAGAACATACTTCTGCATTTTGTTGATAAAGTATTAACCTGTTTATATTATTTGCTATGTTATAGGGTATTTTAAGTAATCTTGCGGGTAGTGTATTTTGTAGGTTAAAAATATCCCAGCAAGTAATATTGTCAACACTACGTTTGTTGGCGGCATAATATTCCATCACAATGCTATCCCCGTAAACTCCCGTTACTTTATATTTATTGAAACAGGCTGCTACCAACTGTTGCATTGTATGGGGTGTGTATTCTCTTATATGATACGGGTTCCTTGTTAGTGACATTAGTTTGTTAGGCGTAGTTAAAAGCATTTTTCCTCCCGGCTTCAGGATACGGTAAATTTCATTCAGCATCACACTGTCGTCTTTGATATGTTCAATGACCTGAAAACAAACTACCGTGTCGAATGAATTATCACCTATGTTACTTAGGTCAGGAAAGCGGCATTTGAAGAATGCGCTGTTCGAATTAAGAAATGCTTTACTTGGAATATGTTTATCTATCCCTACAAACCAATCACAGTATGGGGCTAAAATTTTTGTGCCATATCCACTGCCACAACCCAACTCTACCACCATGTTTCCCAAATACTTTATCGCTTCTTCATACGCAAATACATGACGTTGATAAACATAATTATTAATTTGAGAGAGGTTGCTGGTTCTTTCTGCCGTTTGCAAAAGTGCTATCATAAAATATTACTTGTTTTATGGTAGACACAAAAAAGGCGGAACACCCTTAGGTCAATTCTAAAATAAATTATAATAAATCCCTATTGATATACCTATCCATTCTTTACTATTGGAAGATTTGGTGACATCAAAAGTATTTCGAAGTAACAAGGGGTTGTTGAGTAATTTTATTTCGTTTTCAGAACCACTTACCTGCCTTGGAAGGCTGTCAACAGGCGTAACAACACTATTCAGGTAATAAACAGTTTTTAATACATTAAATGAAGTGCTAATCTTTATCAGCCATTTAGAGCTTAATTTTTTATTCATTGAAATATTTCCAGCATACAAATTCCCCTTTATTGTAACAAGCCCGCTTACTATACTTGAGTCAACTGAAAGGTTTCTTTTTAAAAATCCAACTGATGCATTTAATTGCCATTCCCATTTATCATTGCTTTTGATTATTGAACCAAAGCCAACTTGCCAATCAGTTATTTTAAAATCTGTTCCTGCCGAAAACAATAAATGTAGCGGGCTTATACCTACCTCATATTCAAGGTTGGAATATAAGACCTCGGAGGCATAAAAGCCTAACTGTGAATACAATTTAAGTTTTATGGGATTACTGAGTCTTGTACTTGCTTTTATACTATCTGCTTTATCAGGTAGATGTTGCTTACTAAATATAGAATCTTTAACGTTAGTTATTCTATTATTTATAATACTATCAGAGTTGTGTTTAATACTCGAATTTATACGCTCATAATTTTGTTTAATAGTACCTTTTTCTGCTTTTGTTGTACTACTTGTCAGCAAGGGTTCTGTGCTTTCCTTTTTCTTCGTATTTGATTTTGCACTTTGCATTATTTTATGAGCATGTACTTTGTAATTGGTTTGTTGTGCAGGGTTCTTAATTTTTAAATTATTATTTGGTGAAGAAGAATCCTTATTTTTTGGTGGAGGATTATCTTGGAAAATAACATATCCATTAAACAAGGTACAATATAAAGAAGTAGTCTTTTTTATATGTTCTAAAAGTTGTGTAAAAGAATATTCTCCTTTTGGAAAAAAAATCTCCTTATTGCCATTTACTTTTCCTGAATTAAAAGAAAACCGTATGCCCGTGTGTATATGAACATATCTTGTTAGTGAATCCAATGAAATTTTACCCTCCAGTTGTAAGTTGGCTTTATAAGAAGAAGATTGTTGCAATGGGTTTTGTGCATAAATGAGTTGTAGCGGCGCAATCGCGAAAAAGATTATTGTTGCTATAGTAATATAAATTCTATTCACATCCTTTTCCCAATAATAAAACCTGGTTAGTTTCTGCGTTATACTTATACTGAAAGTTGAGTGTAAATGCCATTATATCCAACACTTCCTTTAATGTTTTATTATCAAACCGAGTAGTTATCCTGCAATTGCCCATTTGTGTTTCCTGTAATAGGATTGATACACTGTATGCTTTTTCAAGATATTCCACAGCTTCTTTTAATGGCATATCATTAAAATCAAAAACCCTGGTAGCGTAACTATATAAATTAATATTAGTGTGCGCATATTTTTCCAGTTTCCCAACCTTTTCATCAAACTGTAAAGTCTCGCCTTGAGTAACTGCCAGTTGTGTTTTATCATTTTTAATAATAGTGTTCCCGGATTGAACATGAATAAATGCGGCCTGAAGTACTGTGTCAAAGGATACATAAATATCAGCATGATCAGGGATTATGTTCAATGTGCCTGCTTTTAATACTATTGTATCTTGTTGATTTTTTGCTGCTTTAAAATATACGCTTCCTTTAATAATTACCGGGTTTTCATTACTGAGGTTTTTATTACTATAACTAATACTGCTGTGTTTATCCAAAAAGGCTAAAGTACCTTCGGGCAACGTATCTGCCAACAAATTTTCTTTACTGTAATAAGTTATTACGGCTGTCTTTTTTTGAGAAAATGATTTTAGTAAAATAGTTCCAATAACTGCTAACCCTGCTATGGCATATATTATTTTGTAACGGAAGATTTTATAAGAGGGTTTTATTTTGGGAGCAATTCTGTTTAATTGTTGAAGTTTGTTCTGAATTCCACTCCATTCTTTTTTTATATCAGGTGACAGGTAATTGCTATGGTGGGAAATTATTTCCATGATTTTCCATTGCTGTTCAAATTCCCTACGGTTATCAGGAGAAGCTGATATCCATGCCTCAACTATTTCAGCTTCTTCCGGCGTAGCTTCGCCTGAAATATACCTCGTAAGTAAAGATTGGATGTCTGTCATAATTTTATTTCAATTTTAAATAGTACTAACGATAATTATCAGGCAAAACAAAAAAGCAGCTAATTCTTCCCGTAAAATTTTTAATGCTTTTGTCATTTGCGCCTCCACTGTTTTAACAGCGATTCCCATCTCACCTGCTACCTGTGAATAGGTTTTTTCTTCTTCCCTGTTTTTTAAAAAAACAGCTTTGCATTGGGGTGGCAATTTTTCAATCGCCGCTTTTATTTGATTTTGCACTTCATTATTTTCCAAGGTATAGTTATTATTTATGCCTTCTATATTTTCTGTATGATGATCTAAAACCAAAAACTTCCGTACCCTGGTATGGTGATTAATGCATCGATTATGTATAGCCCTGAACAGGTATGATTTTACGGAATCTTTAATGATTATTTTTTCCTTTCTCTCCCAAAGGGCTATAAATACCTGCTGCACTATATCTTTTGCTGTTTCATTTTCGCCCGTAAGTGAATAGGCATAACGATGCAAGCCTTCATAATATTTATGAAAAGCCTCCTCTATAACCTTTGTTGAGATGGGTTGTTTATCCATTCTTCTACATCTGTGAATGCAGTATTATAAGATAAAGACACAAAAATTACTTTATACCCTTAGTAGTTGTTAAAAATTAAATATAGAAGTTCCTATACGAATATAGATTAATTCTCTGCTATGCTCTTCTCTTGAACTATAAAAATCATTTTATTGATGAATGCGGTTAGTGTCAGAGTGCATTAACTATTGAATTCTGTTGCAATTAATTTCGCTGAAAGCCGCTATAGTAGCCACAAAGTATTTTCTGTATCGTCACGATACAACATTATACTTTAAATCACGTATCCACAGTGGATTGATAATTAACCGCGAGATTATCGGAGACAAGACATCGGAAACTATTAAAGTAGGTAAGTTCTGGGATAAAACTTGAAATTCTTTTGGAATTGAGTATCTATTCATTTTCAACAATTGCATAATAAATCCTAATATTGTAACAAGTATTTATGGTTACTGCAATCCTGATCAAAGTATTGCTGTATTAAAAGGGAATTTGGTGTAAATCCAAAACTATCCCCGTAGCTGTAAGCTCCTTAAGAAGTTGTTTAACCCCATGCCACTGTTTTTAACGGGAAGGCTTTAAACAATGGAGCAAGTCAGAAGACCTGCCATAAAAACAAATAATATAAGTTTTAAGCTTTCGGGTGAAAGGCAGTAACTGAATATACTATGGGATATATTTTCCTTTTATAATCAGCACTTCTTTTGCCGTAAATAAAAATTATCAATGTGGCAATTCCAAAAACAAACATCCGCTTTACAGTATTGGCAGCAATGATTTTATTATGCGCATTCAGCCGCATCATTCCACACATACCAAACTTTTCACCGTTAGGAGCAATTGGTTTATTTAGTGCGGCGCACTTTAGTAAAAAGTGGCAGGCATTTTTTGTACCGATAGCTGCAACATGGTTAAGCGATTTATTTATAAACAACGTGATATATGCAAAGTACAATCCAACCTTTGTATGGTTCTATCAGGGCTTCTATTGGCAATATAGTAGTTACTTATTAATTGTGTTGGCGGTATTTTCATTTTAAAAAACGTAAATACAAAAACAGTTTTAACAGGGGTACTGACATCAACAACCATCTTTTTCTTAATAAGCAATTTCGGTTGCTGGATAGGTAATAATCAATACCCACAAAATATAAGTGGGCTATTGCAATGCTATGCTGCAGGTGTTCCTTTCCTAAAAGGCACGTTCGTTGGTGATTTGGTTTATTCAGGAATTTTATTCGGCGCATTTGCATGGGCGCAAAATCAGTTCCATGTTTTAAAACTTGGTCCTCAAACAGTAAAATAATGTAAAATGAAAGTTTGCTCTTTTCTCCCTGCAGCTACAGAAATGATTTACCAAATGGGTCTGGAAAAGCATTTGTGTGGGGTAACATTTGAATGCCGAAGCGATAGACCAAAAGTTGTGCGTTCGCATATAGAAGGTAATAATTACAGTAGCTCGGAAATTGATAAAATAGTTTCTCAATCAAAAGCCCAGGGCAGGAGTTTATATTACATTGATGAAGATTTATTGCAAAAAATTTCACCGGATATAATCTTTACACAAGATGTATGCGATGTTTGCCAGATTGATACAGCCTATGTGCAACGGGCTATCTATAAATTAAAGAAGCAGCCGCAGTTAATTCCACTCTTTCCTAAAAATTTGGATGATGTTTTTGATAACGCTATCACCATTGCAAAAGCAATTGGCAAAGAAGAAAATATATATCGCTTATTAGCATCATTAACAAAGAGAACGGATAATATAATTGACACGTTAAGGGCAAACAAGGCACCTCTTCGCAAAGTGATGTTAATGGAATGGATGGAGCCAATTTATAATTGCGGTCATTGGATACCCTATCAAATAGCACAGGCAGGCGGAGTGGATATGCTTTCAAATCCTTCAGGCTATTCAATCAAAATTGATTGGGATAAAATTGTTTTATATAATCCTGAAGTATTAGTGGTTTCTCCATGCGGACTTGAAATTGGAAGGGCACAAAAAGAGGTATATGTATTAGAGCATATGCCCGGATGGCATGATTTAAAAGCAGTAAAGAACAATGAAGTATATTTTGCAGATAGCAACTTATTTACTTGCCCAAGTACAAAACTCGTTGATGGAATAGAATTATTGGCAGCATTATTTCATCCGGCATTATTTGAGAATTTAAAAGAACAGCATTCTGCATCATTTAAAAATATTTCAGACAAAATAATTGCCTAAGTTAAAAACATATTTCAACTGGAGTACTGGAAAAGATTCAGCGCTGGCGTTGCATTATTTATTGCAGGATAAAAATTACAGCATTGAACAGTTGCTTACATCTGTCAATGCACATCACAACCGTGTAAGTATGCACGGACTACGAAGGGAATTATTGCAGCAACAAATAAAAGCATTAGATATTCCATACAGCACTATCGAATTGCCGGAACAACCTTCTATGACAGAGTACGAAGCAGTGATGAAGAAAACAGTAATGGGCTTACAGCAGCAGGGTTTTGATTATGCAGCTTTCGGCGATATTTTTTTAGAAGATTTAAAAATCTATCGTGAACAACAATTGTCAGCCTTTAATATAAAAGCAGTGTTTCCACTTTGGAAGAAGGACACAAAATATTTATTGAATAAATTTATAGAGTTAGGCTTCAAAGCGATATTGGTTTGTATAAATGCAAACCTGTTGCATGAATCATTTGCAGGCAGGATAATAGATAAAGATTTTATAAAAGATTTACCGGATAATGTAGATGCCTGTGGTGAAAATGGAGAGTTTCATACATTTTGTTTTGATGGCCCTATTTTCAAAACGCCCATTCAGTTTACAATTGGAGAAATAGTATACCGTGAATATGAAGCGCCAGAGAACAAAGAAGACAATTGTTTCACTCCAACGCAAAAAACCAACATGGGTTTTTGGTTCTGCGATTTATTGCCAATAGATTAATGGATAAACACGAACAAAAATATTGCCCCAAATGCCACGAGCAATTCATTTGCAAAGTGGGCGACATAGCTAATTGCCAATGTTCAGTAGTTCCGTTGAGCAATGAGGCAAAATTCTTTTTATCAAAAACAAGTTTTGATTGCTTATGCAAAAATTGTTTGGCGAAAGGGAATCTTGATATAAAAATTGCAAAAGGTTACCAGTTTCCAACACAAAAGGAAATGTTCATGGAAGGCTTGCATTACTACAAAGAAAATGGCAACTGGGTATTTACAGAATTATACCATATGCTTAGGGGCTATTGTTGCGAAAGCGGCTGCAGGCATTGTGTATATGGGTTTAAAAAAAATGAGTTATTTAATAGTGTAAAATGATAAATGAAGAACGCATACAAAAATCAACAACAAGAGTATTTAAAGCTGTATTTCCCGATAGCACCAATCATTATGATACACTGTTTGGTGGTACAGCTATGCACATGATGGATGAAGTGGCGTTTATAACAGCTACAAGATTTACAAGAAAAAAAGTAGTAACTGTTTCATCTGACAGGATAGATTTTACAAAACCTATTCCTGCCGGAACTATTATTGAACTTATTGGCAAAGTGGTACACATCGGCAATACAAGCCTTAAAGTACTGGTTGAAATTTATATCGAAGAAATGTATTCAGATGTCCGCGAACAAGCTATTACCGGCACATTTACTTTCGTTGCTATTGATGAATACAAAAAGCCGGTAAAGGTTCTATAATTTACTATACATTTGCATACTCAAGTTCTTTCATTTACTTCTTATCGAAACAAATATTTGGTTTCACCTTTCGGTGAATTAAAAGGGAATCATGTGTAAATCGTGAGCTGTCCCGCAACTGTAAGCAGTAGTAAAGTTTTATTCAATTATGTTCATTGTCTCAATATAATGAGATGAGAAGGACGGATAAAATGCTGCAAGCCAGGAGACCTGCCTTATATCATTTCTGACAATGCTTTCGTGGATTGAAGCCGGTGTCATGGTTCGGTATGTTTAATAAAATTGCATTGTTGAATTTTGTTCGTGCATACTAATATGCAACACAGTTCAGTATAAAAATTAATACATACTTCTCCATCCACTGATTTTCCATTTACATAGCATTGCCTTTGAGGTTGATTAAGGAGCTTAAACAATTTTGTTTAACTTTTTAAATTTTAGGTAATGATTACACACAACCTGGGCTACCCGAGGATAGGCAGCCATCGTGAACTCAAAAAAGCCAGTGAAAATTATTGGGCAGGAAAAATTACTGCCAATGAATTGCAACAGGCAGCGGCATCCATCCGCCTACAAAACTGGCAATTGCAAAAAGATGCAGGTATTGATTTAATTCCCTGTAACGATTTTTCTTTTTATGACCATGTGTTGGACACTTGTTTAATGACAGGAGCGATACCCGAAAGGTATCAGAGCTTTGCAGAAGAAAAGCAACCATTAGAAATTGATTTATTATTTGCTATGGCAAGAGGTTATCAAAAAGATGGCTACGACATCACTGCAATGGAAATGACAAAATGGTTCGACACTAATTATCACTACATTGTTCCTGAATTTTCTGCCAATCAAAAATTCAATTTCTTTTCTAACAAAATTATTAACCAGTTTAACGAAGCAAAAAGCGCAGGCTTTAATGCTAAGCCTGTATTGTTGGGGCCAGTATCTTTTTTATTATTAGGCAAGGAAAAAGAAAAAGGGTTTCATAGGTTGGAATTGATGAAAAGGCTATTGCCTGTTTATTTAGAAGTGCTTAAAAAATTGGATGATAGCAATGCGCATTACATACAAATTGATGAACCTTGTTTATCAATGAACTTAACGGATGCAGAACGCCAGGTGTTCGTAAAAACGTACAATGAAATTCAAAAAGCATTTCCATACCTGCATATCATACTCACAAGTTATTTTGAATGTTACGGGCAAAATTTGCAAACTGCTTTAAGCTTGCCAATACATACGTTGCATTTAGACCTGGTTCGTTGTCCATTGCAATTGAATGATATATTGGCAACAGATTTTACTAAAGGCAAAGTAAATTTATCATTGGGTATAGTCGATGGAAGGAATATCTGGAAGAATGATTTTATAAAATCGTTACAGTTTATTGATAAAGCAGTAAAAGCATTAGGTGAGCATCGTGTTATGATAGCGCCTTCTTGTTCTTTATTGCATGTGCCTTGCGATTTAGATTTAGAGACCAACGAAACGAACCTTCCCCCGGAAATTAAGAACTGGATGGCTTTTGCTAAACAAAAGATTGGCGAAGTAGTAACATTGGCGGCGCTTACAAAAGAGGAAGCATCAGCAGGAACATTGAATAAATTAGAACAAAATAAATCAGCTGCGTATAGCCGTAGTGTTTCGCCAATTATTCATAAAGAGCATATTAAACAAAGAGTAAAATCAGTAACTGATAAAGATGCACAGCGTCAAAATATTTTTTCTGTAAGAAAGAAAAAGCAGCAAGATGTATTAGGGCTTCCATTATTTCCAACCACAACGATCGGCTCATTTCCACAAACAACAGAAGTAAGGAACTGGCGTGCTAAATGGAAGAAAGGCGACTTGACCAAAGAACAATACGATGCATTGATAAAAGACGAAACAAAAAAAGCGATTCAATGGCAGGAAGAATTAGGAATAGACGTATTGGTACATGGCGAGTTTGAACGCAATGACATGGTTGAATATTTTGGTGAACAATTGCAGGGTTTTGTATTCACGCAGAATGGTTGGGTACAAAGTTATGGTAGCCGCTGTGTTAAACCGCCGGTTATTGTTGGTGATGTAGAACGCAAAGAACCAATGACGGTTTATTATACGGAATATGCCCAGTCATTAACTGATAAATTGGTAAAAGGAATGCTCACAGGTCCGGTTACTATTTTACAATGGAGTTTTGTACGAAATGACCAACCACGTAGCCAGACATGCATGCAAATAGCATTTGCCATTCGTGATGAAGTAACAGATTTGGAAAAAGCGGGTATTGAAGTAATACAGATTGATGAACCAGCGATTCGGGAAGGGTTACCATTGAGGAAAGAGAATTGGAAAGAATATTTAGAATGGGCGGTCAAAGCATTTAAAGTTTCATCAACAGGTGTTAAGGATGAAACACAAATTCATACGCACATGTGTTATTCAGAGTTTAATGATATTATTGAAAGCATTGGTGCAATGGATGCAGATGTAATCACGATTGAAACAAGCCGTTCACAAATGGAGTTATTAGATGCTTTTGCAACCTTTAAATATCCAAATGATATTGGTCCGGGTGTATATGATATTCATTCGCCCCGTGTACCAACGAAACAGGAAATGGTTAGCCTGATGTACAAAGCAATTGAAGTAATACCGGCACAACAATTATGGGTTAATCCCGATTGTGGATTAAAAACAAGAGGCTGGGTAGAAACAAAGGCAGCTTTGGAAGCAATGGTAGATGCTGCAAAGGAATTAAGGATAAAATTTAAGCACACTATTGAAATGTTGTAATGTCTTTATAATATAAAAAGAAACGGCTCCTACAGGGAGCCGTTCTATAATTTAATAACTGATCCATAACAACTTACAGTATAACTTTATATTCATAAAATCCAGTTACAATTCAGTTACTAATTCCTCTGAGACTCAATAGAATCAGCACATGGCATTTTCTGTATCGTCACGATACAACATTACACTTTTAAATCACGCATCCATAGTGCATTGACAATCAACAACGAAATTACCAGCGACAAGACATCGGAAACTATTAAAGTCATTATGTTCTGGGTTCGGAAGTGAAAATTTTTAAAAGAATATATTGAATGCTATAAATCAAATTGACCAAAATCATATCCTAACATGACTGTTTTCAGGTGATTAAAAAGCACTGTTATCGATTTTTGCTTAAAATTATTAATCATGAAAGCAATAACACATAACGATGTAATACAGGGATTTTATACAGAAGAACATGTTTACCCAACTACAAAAAGTTTATGGAAACAATTCATTGAATTTTCTGACAGGCAGGAATATAATAGGCTTGGATGGGTGGTAGCAGGCATTTTGGGGCATGGCACAATTTTTACAATCGCCACACTTGCAGCCGTAACATTAATGGGAAACATTTTTGTATTATATATTATTGCGTGTTGCGCCATGGTAATGGTAGTTGTAGTTAACCTTGCGGCTTTGCCTACAAAGTACACGGTTCCGGTATTCTTTTTAAGTTTGCTTATAGACTTTGGAGTAATTATTACTGCAATTATTTTGCATTGAAAAATCTAAAACATTTTACATATAAAAATGTATTTTAAGTTAGCCGCTTTTTAATCGGTATATTCGGAATATAAACCCCGCCTGTGTCCAGCAATAATATTGAACTTCCCAACATTGATAATATACAACAGTTTGAAGCGTTGTTCAATCATGCTACCATTGGTATTGTGATAACAAATAATCGTGGTAAGATCATCAACTTTAATCATTATGCTGAAGTACAGTTTGGTTATACAAAAGATGAATTACTGGAGCAAAGCATTGAAATATTAATTCCGCAAAAGGTTAGGGAAAACCATATTAAATTACGAGATAACTTTTATAAACATCCCGAACCAAGAAGAATGGGTGAAGGCAGGGATTTGCAAGCCCAAAGAAAAGATGGAAGTAATTTCCCCGTGGAAGTAAGCCTTAGTAATTATCTCATCAACAACGAAACTTTTGTAATTGGTTTTGTTATTGATATCACCGTAAGAAAAAAAGGCGAAGCAGTTGTTGTTCATCAACGCGATGAATTGGAAAGAGTTACAAAAGAAATAACGCAATTAAATTCTGAACTGGAACAAAAAGTAGAATCGCGAACCAAAATGTTGCGCGAAACATTGGCAGCGTTGGAAAACTCCAAAGAAGAACTAAGCCAGGCGTTGGAAAATGAAAAGGGATTAAATGAATTGAAATCACGGTTTGTTACCACAGCTTCGCATGAATTCCGCACGCCGTTGAGTACAATACTTTCTTCTACTTATTTGTTAGAACAATATAATAAGACCGATCAGATTGAGAAAAGAGAAAAACATTTACAGCAAATTAAAGATGCGGTAGATGATATGAAAAGTATTTTAGAAGATTTTTTATCATTGGGAAAACTGGAAGAAGGCTTAATCCAATCCAAACAGGAAACAATAAGTGCAGATAATTTATTCACAGAGATACAAAAGATAATTACTGAAATGGAACAGCATTGTAAACCAGGGCAACAAATAAAGCTGGAACATAAATGTGATTTTTCTGTAAATATTGATAAGCAACTTTTTAGAAATATTTTATTGAACCTGCTCTCCAATGCTATTAAATTTTCCGGCGAGGATGGCATCATTAAAATAGTTTGTACAGCGGATAAAGATAACATGGCGCTTTCAATAGAAGATAATGGAATTGGCATTTCCGAAGAAGACCTTACGCATTTATCCGAACGTTTTTTTCGTGCAAAAAACGCCATCAATATACAGGGAACAGGTTTAGGCTTGCATATTTTAAATAAATATCTTGAACTGATGAACGGGCACATGGAAATAAAAAGTGAGTTGAATAAAGGAAGCATCTTCATCATTTTTATTCCTTTAAAAAATAATAACTAAAACAATGAACACCATTTTAGTTATAGAAGACAATCAAAAAGTAAGGAACAATATTGCCGAAATACTGGAGCTATCGAATTACAAAGTGTTGACAGCAAGCGAAGGGAAAACCGGTGTGGAGATTGCTTTGAAAGAAAACCCCGACCTGATAGTTTGCGATATTATGATGCCTGTACTCGATGGTTATGGTGTATTACATTTATTAAATAAACATAAACAAACTTACAGTACACCATTCATTTTTCTTACAGCAAAATCAGAGAAAAGTGATTTTAGGAAAGGCATGGAATTGGGCGCCGATGATTATATAACAAAACCATTTGATGGATTTGAATTGTTGACTGCGATTGAAATACGTTTAAAGAAAAGAGACTCACTGAAAACAATTGCAGGCGAATCGAAAGAGCAAATAAATAATTTTATTGAAACAGCTAAACAAACCGGCAATGTCCCATTAATATCAGATGCCAGGGAAGTTGCTGAATTTAAAAAGAAACATATTTTGTACGTCGAAGGTCATCGTCCGCATTCCGTTTTTTATTTGGTAAGCGGAAAAATAAAAGGCTACAAAAGCAATGATGATGGCAAAGATTTTATCGGCAATATTTATACTGCCGGCGATTTTTTTGGTTATGCGCCCATCCTGGAAAATATTACTTATAATGAAAGCACAGAAGTTTTGGAAGATGCGGAAGTGATGCTGATACCAAAAGAAGATTTTATTTCATTGCTTACCAATGATACGCAGGTTGCCAAACAATTTATACAATTGCTTTCCAAAAATATAATTGAAAAAGAAGAAGCGCTGGTAAATATGGCGTATAATTCATTGCGAAAAAAAGTAGCTTTCGGGTTGATACAGGTATTGGAAATATACCGCAAAGACAAAAGCGATAAAGAAATTGTAGAACTCTCAAGAGAAAATCTTGCCCAGGTAACCGGCGTTGCCACCGAATCTTTAATAAGAACGTTAGCCGATTTTAAATCGGAAAGTTTAATAGCGCTTCACCCAGGAAAGATTATTATTTTGAATGAACATAAATTAAAGAACCTGCCTTACTGATGTGTGTGTTTATAATCCTTTAGAAAGCTTAGTTGTAAAATGGCAGCTTATCTGTTCGCCTTCTTTGTTTTGTTTTTCCAATGTCCAGTCGTCGGTTAAAGTAGTTTCAATCCAAACATTTCCCGACAACCGGAATATTTGTGCAACTAACCCAAACTCGTTTTTAAAATCATTTTCCACTTCAGCAACCGTCCTTGCTTTTGTTACATTGATTGTCCCTTTCAGGTTTTTGCTAAATAAATCTTTCACTACTTCACAGGCAAGGGGCGTAGCCTTAAAAAAGTTTTTATCCGTTAATTGAGTTGTAAAAAATTCAAGTTTTAAAAATGGATAGTAGGCATTGAACTGCCGTTGGATATTCCTGACAGGGCATTTATTATCTACATATAATTTCATAACATCGGCGGAGGCACTAATTGTTTTCATGTTGAATATGTTTTACAATTCAAAAGTAACTACGATGTATTGCCAAATGAATGATGCACATCAAATGATAAACTGATAGTGGTCAGTTGTTTACAAGAACTACGTTTCAGTATAAAAATATTTTGTGGCGGTCTATGTACTACTATTAAGCATCGTTTTGTTACTCACTTGTACCGCATATCTATATTAAGCTTTTATCTTATTATAGTTTATAAGCCTTAACTGATAACAATCATCTTCAATTGCCTCGCCCGTCATCCTTTGCGCGTGGATATGCATTCATCTTTACGGTAGAATTATTCATCATAAAATATTAAATCATGAAAGCATTAGTATATCACGGTCCGGATAAAAAAGCATGGGAAGAAAAACCTAAACCGGTTATTAAAGAAACGACAGATGCAGTTGTAAAAATTTTAAAAACAACTATCTGCGGCACAGACCTGCATATAATGAAAGGCGACCTTCCGGCTGTTACCGATGGCAGGATAATCGGGCATGAAGGCGTTGGCATTGTGGAAGAAGTTGGAAGCTCTGTAAGCAATTTTAAAAAAGGCGACCATGTTATTATATCCTGCATTACCTCTTGTGGCAAATGCGAATATTGTAAAAAAGGCATGTATTCGCATTGTGTAAATGGCGGATGGATATTGGGTTACCTGATTGATGGAACGCAAGCTGAATATGTACGGATACCGTATGCCGATAACAGCCTTTATCCAATTCCTGCGGGTTCGGATGAAGAAGCGTTGGTGATGCTGAGCGATATTTTACCTACCGGTTTTGAATGTGGTGTTTTAAACGGGCAGGTTAAGCCTGGTGATACGATTGCTATTATTGGCGCGGGTCCTGTTGGTTTGGCTGCGTTGTTGACTTCTCAATTTTTTACACCGGCAGAAATTATTGTGATTGATATGGATGATAACCGGCTTGAAGTTGCAAAGACTTTTGGCGCAACGCAAACCATTAATAGTAGCGATGGCAAAGCAGTTGAAAAAGTAATGCAACTGACAAACAATAAGGGAGTTGATGTAGCTATCGAAGCAGTTGGCGTGCCGCCAACATTTGAATTGTGCCAGGAAATTATTGGCGCTGGCGGACATATTGCCAACATAGGCGTTCATGGAAGAAGTGTTACGCTTCACATGGAAACACTTTGGTCAAAAAATGTAACGATTACTACAAGGCTTGTTGATACAGTTACAACGCCGATGCTGTTTAAAACTGTTCAATCGAAAAAAATACAACCTAAACAATTAATCACACATCATTTCAGGCTCGACCAGATAATTGAAGCGTACGATACATTCGGAAACGCTGCAAAAGAAAAAGCATTGAAAGTAATACTCACCAGTTAGAAAAATAAAATAATAATAAATTAATTAATAAAATAAAAAAATCATGAAACTATTAAACACATTCCTTCTTGGTGCATTGCTTATTACGGCAAATAAAATCCAGGCACAGGATAATTATTCAGTATCAGCCTTTACAGTTACTATTGATGGCACTTCCAATCTTCATAGCTGGAACGAAAAAGTAGAAAAAGTTTCCGGCAAAGGAGTTATCAAACTGGGCACAGGCAAGGAATTTACATTTAAGTCTTTTAATATAATAATGGAAGTTAATTCTATTAAAAGCACAGAAGGTTCTACGATGAATAACAAAACGTATAAAGCTTTGAAGTCAGATAAATTTCCTGAGATAAGTTTTTTATTGACTGATCCTGTTATTTCTATTCCTGATGGCTCGAGCGATTATACAGTTACTGCAAAAGGCACGCTTACCATTGCGGGTGTAACCAAAGATGTGAGCATGCCCATAAAAATTTCTGAAGATGCTGATAAAAAAATAACCGTTGTTGGAATACAAAAAGTAAAAATGAGCGACTATAATATTAAAGCTCCCACTGCAATTTTAGGAATGTTGAAAACAGGAGATGTCATCACCATCAACTTTAATACAACTTTTGCATCGTTGAATTAATCAAACCGATCTTTTAAAACAATCATACTAAAAAATACATCATGAAAAATACTATTCACCTGTTTCGCAAACTGTTGCCTGTCGCGTTGCTTTGTATCGGGTATTCGGCTTTTGCGCAGGATTCAAGCATGCAATATTATCGCGCTAATGATAAACGGGGAATCAATGTTTTTGAAACAACAAAAAATGATTCATCAACATTCACCAAAACAAAAGTAAAAGTTGGCGGAAACTTTGAACAAAGTTTTCAAACATTAAGAGATCAGAACACGGCTACACCGTTGACGGAGGCTGGCTTTACGGGAAATGTCAACAGCCTTATCCCACTTACAAACGGGTTCGACCTTGCAATGGCGAACCTTAATATTGATGCGCAATTATCAGATGGTATCCGCGTAAGCCTTACTACTTATCTCGCATCAAGGCATCATGAAGATACCTGGGTAAAAGGCGGTTACATTCAATTTGATAAGTTGCTTTTCCTGAATAGTAACTGGGTTAATAATATTATGAAAAGCGTTACAATTAAAATAGGGCAGTTTGATGTGGATTATGGCGACCAACATTACAGAAGAACAGATGGTGGCAATACTATTTATAATCCTTTTGTAGAAAATTATATCATAGATGAATTTGCGACAGAAATAGGTGGCGAAATTTATTATCATAATAAAAACGGTTTGTTTGCAATGGCAGGAGTAACAAATGGTGAACTGGACCCGACTGTTGTTGCAGCTACTAAAATTGATTCGGCAACTGGGCAGGTAAATCACTATGCGCCCGCTTTTCATGGTAAGCTTGGATATGATAAACAACTCAATAAGGATCTGCGTTTCAGATTAACAGGTTCATTCTATGCAGATGAAAGCGCTAACAGTAATACGTTGTTTGGCGGCGACCGCACGGGCTCACATTATTTTTATGTAATGTCAAATCAAAATATAGCAAACGGAACAACATTGAATGATGAAAACGATTACAATGCCTTTTCAGGAAGATACAATCCAGGCTTCAGCGAAGAAGTAAACACCTTTATGGTAAACCCATTTATAAAATATAAAGGGTTGGAATTTTTCGGTACGTATGAAAATGCCAACGGCAGAACGATAACTGAAACGGGTACACGCAATGCAACGCAATATGCAGCCGATTTAATTTACAGGTTTCCCAAGGATAAAGAAAACTTTTGGATTGGCGCCCGTTATAATACAGTAACAGCTTCTGCAAAAGGCATTGCAAATGATATAACTATCAATAGGGAAGTAGGTTCAGTAGGCTGGTTCCTTACAAGAAATATCATGCTGAAAGCGGAATATGTGAACCAGGTTTATCAAAATTATCCAACAAATAATATCCTTAGTGGTGGCAAATTTGATGGTACGGTAATTGAAGCATCTATTGGGTTTTAATCTATAATCAAAGCAAAATGAAATCTTTAAAAAGCTTAATAATAACTACTTCGCATAATAGATTGGGCGATACTAATAAGAAAGCAGGAGTATGGCTGGAAGACCTTGCTGCACCATATTTTATATTAAAAGATGGTGGAGAACGTATAACGATTGCATCGCCGCAAGGTGGCCTAATCCCGCTTGACCCTAATTGCCAATCTATTAAAGGAACAACTGGAAACACCGTACGTTTTCAGCAAGATACCCAGGCGATGTACCATTTTTCTCATTCATTGTCCCTTAATGAAGTGAAGCCACAGGAGTTCGATTTAATATTCATTGCCGGCGGGTATGGTGCTATGTGGGATTTTTCAAATAATAAAAGATTGCAACAAATCATCCAGCATTTCAATTTACTATATAGGCCTATTGGTTTAGTAGGGCACGCTGCTGTTGCATTGGTCTCATTAATAAAAGATAACGGTGAGCCTTTTGTAAAAGGAAGAAAGCTTACAGCATTCAGTGACAGTGAAGAATATTCAGGGAGATTCAATGAAAAAGCGCCTTTCTTATTAGAATCAAAGCTTCGTTCATTGGGTGCATTGTATAGTAAGGGGCCTGATTTTAAAAGTTATGTTGTGACTGATGAGAATATGATTACTGGTCAAAATCCAGCTTCATCTGTTGAAGTGGCTAAACAATTATTATCATTAGCGTATAGCCAATGCCGGAAGGAACATGTATATATAAACCCTTCATCTTAGATTGAAATAGCAGGTTATGACAATCAACATGCAAATATTTTGGCTTTTTATATTAGCAATACCTATTGCCTGCATTGCATGGACTGTTACCCACGAAGAAGTATTTCGGGAACCGAGAGAATTTTGTATCAATAAAAGCCTTCATGGAAAAACTTTATTGGAAAGAAAATTTTTTTATCTTTTTACATGTGAATATTGCTTCAGCCATTACATAACAATCTTATTTCTTTTTTTTACCGGTTACAAATTGCTGCTTAATGATTGGAGAGGTTATATCATTGCCGGGTTTTCATTGGTTTGGATATCCAACATTTATATGAGTTTATTTGCGTTTATCCGCCAGGATATTACAAAGGGAAATGCAGAGATTAAAATATTAAGAAAAAAAAGTGGATAAATAATATAAATCATACAAGATCATTTACTTTAGGTAGTCCCACAACTTTTATTCAGTTACAATTCCGTTACTAATTTCGCTGAAACGCAGTACAGCTGGCACTTGTTATTTTCTGTATCGGTGAAAGTAGCCCCGTAAGTATTGACACACGTTTCATGCGGTGTACTTTCAGTTTGCACTCATTCTCACTGTATTATTGTTGCCGATTGTCGCCTTTCTTTGCCTTTAGTAGCCGTTTATTAGTTACTATTCCGGTTATTAATTTTTAGTGGTCACAAATACAGAACTTACACGCTTCACAATGAAACGGTAGTTAACAGCACCTTCTGTTGTAAAGCTTGCCAATACTGGTTACTTTATTTTCCTGCATTAGTATTATTGGGGAAACTTACGCCAGGCCCAAAGAAACATTCATTCTCGATTATTTTTCCGTCTTTAAATTTAAAACGTTCGGTATTCCGGAATAACTTGCCGTCTGTAGTCCAGCCATTATATGTTACATAGGCATCATCTCCATCAATAATAATCTTTTCCAGGTCAAACTTTTTTGTATTAAGAGCATTTGGCCAGCATCTTTCCTTGTATACCGTTAAACTAATATGATCATCACCAGCCGGGCTGGAAAAAGTAAAGCCCGAATCAAGAATAGGTTCCATCAGGCTCCAGTCTTTTTTCTCGTATGCCGCGTAATAATCTTTGATCATTTGTTTGGCAGAAGCTTCTTTACTCAGGTTGGTACAGCTGTAGTTAATCAAGACCATGCTGATTAATAACAAGAATGCAACTCTGTTTTTTTTGAAGATATTTTTCATTTTTTCTATTTTAAATTGTTTGCAGGATGTTCACTATGCTTGCCGCTAACAGTTCGCATTTGCTTTTGTGGCAAATTTGAAAAACGTCATCTGACAACTGATACTGAATGAAAGTACAAAAGTGAAGATAAGAATATAATTAAATTGTGTTCAGCGGAGCCTGAAGATGATAGATACATCGGAAATTATTAAAACCAGTATATTTTGGACTTGAAAGTGAGATCAAGCTATTCGCATTGCCTGAAAGAGAAAATAAGGTCTCCACGTGTATTTCATCAAAAAACTTCTATGATTTACAATAGTGCGGCATCCAGATGGGAAGTTACTTTTAATGTAACTGGCTTCAGTGGATTTTATGCTTATACCAATAAAATTGCTACGCCATTGGCACTAATATGGCAATATATTTCTGCCATCGAAAAGGGCATGAACAATGAAATAATATAGGGAGTGTATAATAGTAGTATTGGCGGCACGTTTGATGTACAGTCTTCTATCAATGACCAATCTTTTAATACAATTACATCTATGCCTTACAACAATACGCAGGTCGTTTATTCAGCAGAAGATGTTAATCCACCTGCACAAGTGTATTACAGGATAAAATATACTGATAAAGATGGTACGGTTTCTTATAGCGCAACAAAAATGATAAACAGGCAGCAAGCCAATTCGTTTGTTATAACGAGCATTTATCCGGTACCTGCAAAAAATAATTTGATAGTGGCAACATACTCGCCTGTAGCTACTACTATTACATATACTATAATAGATGCTACAGGGCAGGTAGTAAAATCAGAGCAACATGGTGAGGCACAATCGGCTGAACAATTATTAGATATCAGCACATTAAATGATGGCATCTATTTAATAAAAGTAACCGATGCCCTGGATAATACAGAAACAAGGAAATTTTCGAAATTGCAGTAAAGCAGAACTTGCTTTCTAAAATCATTATAGGATAGTTTAGCCTTTTGTTTGGACTTACCAATGGAAACGATTCTATAAACTAACTTACTGTTTTAGTATTTCTGACAATTTTTTAAAGCTTTCGTAAGGCGCTGTATTTACAAACATATTCACAAGCCATGCAGGAGCACTACCTCCCGGATCTGCATTAAATATGTAGACAATATTAACGGTATTGTCAGTAGGCATAGTAACATGCCAACTAACCGAGGATCGTGGTACACGAATTATTCCACTTTTTTCAGCAATATAATCCGGTTCGCTAACTTCATTGATGTTTAAAAAACGATTGAGACTATCCTTTGTAATTTTTACATGTACTAAAGCATCCCTGTTTGACATAGGCCAGGGTATTGAAGTCTCAGTGTAATAATAATACTCATAAGGATTAACCTGTTTAATGATATTGGCTGTTTTATTATTATAAACCCAGTCTTTATGATGGCTTACATTACTCAGGATATTAATTAATTTATCATAATTACCTTCTAATATACATTCAACCTTAATACATTTAAATTTTGAATTATTGACATCAGATTGATAGACCTTTATTCCATCTTTGTCTTTACTTAACTCCCAGGTATACTGTGCAAAGGCTGATGAAAAGATGACCAGGCATAATAATATTGTACAGGAAAATTTGATTGTGAATTTCATAAAATGAAAGATGAACTCATAGCAAGCTAAGTTTTATTATGGGTAACATCCAGTCTACGTTGTTATTTAACAAAACGAATAGTTCATATACTAACATTGGATTAATATAAAAAGAGTAGTTTATTACTGAGTATTTAGAAGATTTTCCAAATGGATCTGCAAGCATATTTTGTCAACAATGGAAAAGCGTTAGTGAAGTATTACTTCTTTTTAACTACGCAAGTTCTTTAAGCTTGGTTATTAATTCAACTTCTAGTTGGTTACAATTCCGTCACTACTTTCGTTGAAACTCTCTACCAAGAAATAAACCCCAAACGTATGTTGTTTTTATATATCTTAGCCTGAAATCAACGCACCTATGTTCAGGTTTTCCGTAATCGCTACATTTTTTTTTATAGTTTTTATCAGTTTTAATAGAGCAAATGCACAGTCAGGTGGCCACATTTATTATGTAAATACGCAGGCTGTTGGTTTAAACAATGGAGCATCCTGGCAAAATGCGTTTACTACATTATCAGCGGCATTAGATACAGCAAAGGCGAATGATATTATTAAAGTGGCAAAGGGCACATATACACCGGTTGCCGCAATGAAATTAAAAGATAGTGTGCAGGTATTAGGCGGCTATCCCAATACAGGAAACCCAACAGATCAAAATCGCAATTGGGGTACAAATCAAACAATACTAAGTGGAGGCAACGGCCAGGTTCAAACGATACTTTACGGGTACCATTTACATCCTCTTTGTTTGGTAGATGGGTTTATTATTGGTAACGGAAATAATTCTTTATCACTTGATTCATCTTCAAGTCCCGTGATTAAAAACTGTGTATTCGAAGGTAATTCTGATGTCAATATTCTTCCATATAATTTGATATTTTCAGTAGCGTGCCATCAAAGCAACCCTGTTTTTATAAATTGTTTTTTTGTCAATAACGGTACCGAATTGGATGACAACAGCAGCGATATAAATTGCTCGGCAGGAAGTAATGTCAGCTTTACTAATTGTGTTTTTGCAGATAATCAGGTTGTAAGGGAAATAACCGCTAATAATAGCATCGTAACTATTGATAATTGTACATTTCTAAACAATTTAACTTCCATTGCATTCAACGAAACCGCGGCAGGAGTGGTTTATGCAACAAATACATCTGCTCTTTCAATAACCAACAGTATCTTTTTTGGCAATAAATTCCCAGGTAATTATTCCGGCACCGCTTATGTTGTTGATTCATCCGAAATTGGTCTCAGCGCTTCCACACTTTCCATTTCAAATACAATTACACAAGGATATAATACAGGCAACGCAATGCTCTTCCGCGTAAATCCAAAGTTTAAAGACACGGTAAATATTGCTGGCGCAGATGGATTGTATTATACTGCTGATGATGGACTGCAATTATTAAATCCTTGCTCGCCTGCTATAAATACAGGAATAAATGCTAATGTAACTGCTGCAACGGATATTATTGGCAATACGCGTATTTATGGAGGATTGGTTGACCTTGGTCCTTATGAAACGCAATCGAATATAATTGCAGAACCTTACGTAATATATGTAAATGCTAACGCTACTGGCTTAAATAATGGAACAAGTTGGGCAAATGCATTTACAGATTTACAGCAGGCCATACAATCGTGTTCTGATACTATTAAAGTGGCAGCAGGTAATTACTTTCCGGGTCATAACGCAGAAACCGCTTTCTGGCTTGAAAACAAACGGGTAGTTCTCGGTGGCTATCCTTCATCCGGTAATCCTGCAGATAATCTACGCAATCCATCAGCCAATGCAACCATTTTGAATGGAAATATATCAACTGCGAATCCATCTCAAAGCTACATTGTTGTACGTGGCGAGAATATTGATAGTACATCAGTTCTGGATGGTTTTTCTATCACTGGTGTTAAGAATGGGTTTAATGAAGGTGCCGCGGTTTTTCTAACATACAATGCATCGCCGGTTATAAAAAACTGTGCTTTAAAAAATAATGGAGGCGGTTACTATGCCGCTGCATTAGAAATTAAATATTCCAGTAATCCAGGTTTCGTGAATTGTAATATTTCTAATAATGGCGGGGATTATTATGAAGAAAATTATGGAGCTATTTATATTGCCGGCAATTCAGCGCCTCATTTTAAAAAATGTTTATTTAGCTACAATACAACTTATATAGAAGGGTCTACCCCCGGTTTATATGAAGGTGGCGCAATGGTTAATAATAATTCCAGCCCGGTAATCGACAGTTGTACTTTTTTAAAAAACACCGCCAATGCATTTGCCGGCGGTATATATAATTTTAATAACAGCAATCCTGTAATTACCAATACAGGTTTTTATGGAAATTCAACAGGCGATATATCTTTATTGAATAGTGGCAATGGCACGGATATTTACAATGATAATTCGAGTCCGCAATTAACCAATTGTATTTTTTCCGATAGTGCTACCACTTATGAAGGCGGATCTGTTTTCGATCAAAATCACAGTAATCCCACATTTACAACCTGTACTTTTCAAAATGGAAATGCGGGGCGTGGTGGTGTTTGTTACAATGATAATTCAAACCCTGTATTTAATTACTGCCTTTTTACAAATTGCGTATCATCTTATGGTGGTGTATTATATGATATTGACTACAGTAGCCCGGGGATATATAATTCTGTTGCATCAGGTAACAATACATTTATGTACAATCAGCAAAGCAGCCCGCTGATTGTTAGCTGTACCCTTGCCAATGGAGATGGCGTTACTAACCTTGATTCTACCACGCTTATTATGCGTAATACTATTTATGAAAGCGTTTCAGATATCGGCAATGCGGCCACGCCCACAGTATTTGATAAATGTATTACAACAGCAGCTGCGCGGTTTAAAGATTCAACTAATCCCGCGGGACCAGATAAAGTTTTTTTAACTGCTGATGATGGGTTAACATTATGTGCATGTTCACCGGCAATTAATACCGGTGATAACACAGCGGTTTCTGGCGTAACAAAAGATATAACAAATGCACCAAGGATTTTTGATAACATAGTTGATGTAGGCGCTTACGAATATCAATCCGATGTAGTGACAACACAAGGAACTTATTATGTGAATGCGACTGCTACCGGAAGTAATGACGGTACCTCATGGGACAATGCTGACACAAACCTGCAATCTGCCATACTTAATACCTGTGCCGATACAATTAAGGTAGCTGCCGGCGTTTATAAACCAGCTGTTGCATCAAGGGATAGTTCATTTGTACCAAGTCGGCCTATTGTTTTATTGGGCGGGTATCCTAATGCCGGAAACCCTTTAGAATCCCAACGCGATGTAGATACAAACCCAACTATAATTAGTGGAGACATTGGCGTGCAGGGTGATTCTACTGATAATACGTATGTTTTAATGAAACTTACAGATCCTTCAATAGTAGATGGATTTATTTTTTCAGGCGCCAATAATATAAATAGCAGCACTTCCAACGGAGCTGCGTTACTCACTAATGGAAAAGTAAGAAATTGCCGTTTTCACAACAATACAGGCCCAACAGGCAGTGGGGTTTATGGCAATGCGGATATTTCTAATTCGGTGTTTTATAATAATAATACAGGTTCGGGTACAGTATACAATCCCGATTCTGTAAGGGATTGCATTTTTGAGAATAATTATGCTGTTAGTGGTGGTGGCCTTTGTACAGGTATAGCAACCGTAGTAGAAAATACAGTTTTTTATGGAAATTTTGCAGAGACCGGGGGCGGTGTATGCCTTAGTGGTAACCCTGCTGCCAAGCTTACCAATTGTGATTTTATCCGAAATAATTCTTCCGGGAGTTATGGTATAGGTTTATATAATTACAATTCTTACTTGGTATTAACTGCCAATCCCGTTATTAGAAATTGTATATTCAGGGAAAATAAGATAAGAGGTATTTATGAACCTTATCAATGGACAGATTGGGCATGGGTAAGCGGAAGCTATGGCCTCTATGACAATAGTGATGAACAATTGAATGTTCATTATACTGCCTGTTTAACGGAGGTGCCGTATGACAATACCAATATTCAACCTGATGGAATAACTTTTACAAATATAGATAACCCTGAAGGCGCAGATGATAAATGGTTTACTAAAGACGACGGTTTGCAACTTACCGGTAGCTCTCCAGGTGTTGACGTTGGTAGCAATGCTTTTGTTACTGCTATTCCAACAGATATCAATGGCAATCCCCGTATTTTCAACGGAGTAGTTGATATGGGTGCTTATGAATTTAATGGCATTAATGCAGGGGCCAATGCAACCATTTGCCTGGGTACATCAAAGCAACTTGGGGCGGCTGCAAGAAGTGGTTTTAGTTATAGTTGGTCATCAAACCCAAATGGTTTTACATCAACTGTTTCCAATCCAATAGTAGGCCCAACTATTACTACTACTTATTATGTTACTGCGACAAATGATACTACTACTTATAATGACTCGGTTACGATTACAGTAATTGCCCCGCCCATTGCAAATGCAGGGAAAGATACGGCAATTTGTATCGGTGATAGTGTCAATATCGGCAGCCCTGCAACAAACCCTGCTGATACGTATAAATGGACTGCGCCTTCTTTTATAGAAGAAACAATATATCCAATACTTAGGGTAAGCCCTACCGTTACTACCACTTATCAGCTGACTGTAATAAATCAAGGATGCAGTGTGACCGATTCTGTAATTGTTTTGGTTAAGAGTATACCACCTGCTATCAATGCAGGCAATGATACAACGATATGCTTTGGCAGCAATGTTACTATTGGCCCCGCAGCCATATCAGGGCAGAGTTATTCCTGGACATCATCTCCGGCCGGGTTTATTTCTTCTGCAACCGATCCGGCTGTTGCCCCTGCTGTTACTACCAGCTATTACTTAAGTGCCGGCAACGGAGCTGGTGCATGCCCTTCAAAAGATACAGTAGTGGTAAATGTTATAACGCTTCCATCCACATCTGCCGGCACTGATACACTGATTTGTGCCGGAAGTAGTGTAACGATAGGCAACGCGCAAACTTCAACAGGATACGCTTATAGCTGGACATCAAACCCAACAGGTTTTACTTCAACACTAATAAACCCGACTGTTATACCTGTTGAAAACACTTATTATTACCTGCAGATAACAAAAGGCGGTTGCTCTGTTACAGATACGGTGAGCATTACAGTTGATACCAATCATGTTGTAGCTAATGCCGGAGAAAATAAAAATGTTTGCAGCGGGCAAAGTGTAACACTGGGAAGCGGCGACAGTACAGCACAATATACTTATATATGGAGTGCTGATAATGGATTTACATCCGGCTTTGCAAATCCCCAGGTTTATGTATCCGTGCCTGTGCATTATTATTTATCTGTTACAGATAAAACATGCACATCAGGCGATACGGTTTTTATCAGCACTATCAGTAACCCAATACTTGATTTACAAGACACTATTCTGAAAACCTGTATTGGCAATACAGTTACTATAGGTACAACAGCCGCTGCTAATTATATTTATAACTGGAGTTCATTGCCAGCAGGTTTTTCATCTACATTGGACAGCCCTGCTGTTTCACCGTTGAATAATACCATTTATTACATATTGGTAACAGATACAATTACGAGATGTAGTTCTACGGGATACGTAAGTGTAATAACCGATTCATGTACCAATAATAATGGTATCAGTATTTATCCAAACCCGGTTAAAGCAGGAACGGATATTGTCATATATATTCATCCGAAAAATAGCGATGCCGCCTATTTTGAGCTAACAGACCAATCTGGTGCTACAATTGCTAATGTGCCGGTAGTAAACGGTGCAATAGAAATATCAGTAGCTACTGCGGGAGCTTATTTTTATACTATACTAGATAAATCACAACATACTTTAAAATCCGGATTGTTACTTATAGTAAATTGATAAATTATATCAGGGATGTGGATGAAATTATGACAACCTTTATCATGCGCCCTTGTATTTTTAATAACTTCCTTATCTTCGTCACTTACCTAAACTAACACTGATGAGAATTAAATCTTTACATCTACAATTATGCCTGAATTTCAAGCTAATTACGGTAATACTCTTTATCACTTCATTAAGTGCAACCGGACAAAAATATCCTTCCTTTAATGCAAAATATTCAAGTTCCAATGGTGCTATTCGTTTCTTTTCGCACGACCATGTAAATGTAAGTGATGGTACTTTGATATTAGGTGAGTGCAGCAATGTATATTCCGAAACCAGCAATATGATGATAATGAAAATTGATACGGCTGGTAATATTATGTGGAGTAAAGAAATTACACCTTCACTGGAAATGGATAATTATAGGATTTGCTCTATGAGTGACGGAAGTATAATTGTTGCAGAAAATAATCCGGAAAATGACCAGGCTGTTTATTCCGAAATATTTTTGTTTAAGCTTACCGGCACAGGAAACCTTGTCTGGAGTAAAATTGTTAACCTGGATCCTTCTGTACAATTAATAAATAATTCTTTTACCCTGGTTAATATGAACGAGGGTGCAAATAAAGATTTACTGTTGTCTGTTATGAATATTCAGGGAAGTGCAGTTATTGGCAGAGTAGATAGTACAGGCACGCTAATATGGAGTAAAACATTTAACAGCGATGCCAATAGCTATACAAATAACGCGCAATGTTTTTATGCAAACGGTAAAATAGTTGTTTTGGGACTTAAAAATTTATACAATAATTCAGTTATTTATAACAAAGATTTTTTTGCCATGGAACTTAATTAT
>Ga0206833_1058_pt1 | contig 28787 bp, 24 predicted proteins | sample Alteio_BWOrgCont_32_FD_152891 | JGI IMG/M metagenome (GOLD analysis project Ga0206833, IMG submission 152891) | Enriched cells from forest soil in Barre Woods Harvard Forest LTER site, Petersham, Massachusetts, United States -... | ecosystem: Environmental > Terrestrial > Soil > Temperate forest >... | reverse complement strand
GAAAATGCCAGTAGTACAGTTGTAATTGCATAGGACCCCTAGGCGGATTGCATCCCACCCGGCGTCTATTCAAGTAAAGCCAGATTTCAGTTGAATGCTTCGTGAGAGAAGATGAGGTGAGAACAATGAATGTGCTGAGCGATTCCGCTGCCACCGCAGTGAGCCACGAAAAAGGCCGAATTCTCCTCGTGGATGATGACGATCAACTTCGTACCGTTACACAGCTACTCTTGGAAAAGCAGGGATTCCATGTCGAACCCGCCAACAATGTAACCGACGCCCTACGCCTGATAGCCAATCAAGACTTCGAAGTGCTGCTTTCCGACCTTCACATGCCAGATGCGGGTGATGGATTCACCGTCGTTTCCGCTATGAGGCATACGCACCCAAAGGCATTAACGATTGTGCTCAGCGGCTACCCAGCAATTCAAGAAGCTGTGGATGCCATTGCGAAAGATGCTGATGAAGTCCTATTGAAGCCGATTAAGGTATCCGTACTTACTGAAATCATAAACAAGAGGCTCGCAAGTCCAGGGAGACAGATTATGTTGGCCAAAGAGCGTGTAAGCAAGATTCTGGAGCGCGATGGGTCTCTAACCATCCAGGACTGGATGTCCCGGTGTGCAAGTAACGAAGACCTGCGGGCTATGCCACTCAACCCACAGGAACGTACGGGGCACCTTCCGCGACTGATGGCCGACCTTGTCCTCCGTCTTCGCAGCCAATCTAGTGACCAAGCCCTCATTTCCGTCGCCGCACGCGAGCATGGCGCCCTGCGACGTGTCCAGGGCTACACGATTGCAATGATGGTGGAAGAGTCGCGCATATTGCAGGTCAGCATCTTCAATACGCTACAGAAGAGTCTAGGGAGCGTAGATTTCGACACCGTCCTGCTCGATGTGATGACCATAGCCGATGAAGTGGATTCGCAATTGAAGCAAGCTGTTCTCGGGTTCGCGGAATCCCCGGTTCCGAACCCCGCATAGAATCTTCGTGACGGACTGATGCTTGCGATAATCGGTCTGTCGCCGACAGGCTAGTAACCGGAGAGCGCTAATGACCGAACCAACCGAGGAATCTGCACGGAATCGTCCTGTGCGTATCCTAATCGCTGATGACCATGCGCTAATGCGTGAAGGTGTGCGCACCATTCTTTCAAATAACCCGGAGTGGGAAATTTGCGGCGAGGCGGAAGACGGTCAAGAAGCTGTTGAAAAGGTCCGAAATCTGAAGCCTGATCTAGTGATTCTAGACATAAGCATGCCGATATTGAGTGGGATTGCAGCTGCACACCTGATTCGAGAAATGGCACCAGCCACCAAAATCATAATGCTTACAATGCATGAAAGTGCTCATCTAAATTTGGTGGCAAGACAGGCCGGTGCCGACGAAGTTGTAACAAAGCGGTTGGCATCGAGTGCATTGAAAACGGCAATCCTCGCCGTGCTTGATGGGGCTGGGTCTCAAACACAGAATCCCGCTGATTAAGCCAAATGACAATTAAGTCGCCTGACTTCATACATCAAAACCCTTAGCAACGAAAGAATTACACGGTCTCGATTCAATTTTTAAATCAGGTGAGATATGTAGACCTGATTTTGTGTTTTCATTTTCAGTAACTTATGGTGTATTCAAATGGAAGGGAGATTGCGTCTATGGAAACGTGAGGTGCTGTCATGTACGAAAAAAGCCCGGCGTACGTGCATTTGCTTCTCTATCAGTGCCAACGATGCGACGAGCCGATTGCAATATCGGTCAAAAGCGACGAAGCCAATCTTGAAGGTGTCGATGGGGATTTAATCGACGTGCCGTGCAAGTGCGGATCGGTGAAAAAGTCATTCGGTGCGGAAGCCAAATGTCACTGGGTGGCATCATGGGATGACTCTCCAAATTCAGAAACTCAACGCCCTTCAGTTTATGGGGCCGTCGATGAGCCTGAGAGGGAGAGCACAAACTGAAACTGCGGATTTACCTGCATTACTGACTTCGGTGTCTGGCTCGCGCAAAGTCATCTGCGTTGCCTATTGGATACCCTAAAAACCCGATAGTATTTGAACGAGCATAATGTAGATTATTGCATACGGCCTAGAGACAGTTGGAAGTATGCCCTGGTGGGTTTTAGAATGCCCCGAATGTAAAAAAGTGTTTCCTCACACTGAGATTTCCGAGAGCGGTTCTTCAATGCGTGATCCCTTCGTAGGAACTCATCTGAAACCAGAATTTCCTGTTGGCGGTTCGAGCCGATCATGCCCAAATTGCAAGCAGACTTCTGTATACGAACGTTACCAGCTAATGTATCGCGCAACCTAAATTGTGGTTTGAACAAAAAAGTGCCGCACCAGCGGTATAGCGCCAGTGCGGCTTGGGTGGTATCTGTCCTGTCTTACTTGTTCGCTGTCGTGTCTGTGCTCCGCCATCGGGTTGCGAACTGTTTGTTGCATCATCTCCATTGGCACAGTCAATGTCAATGCGAAGCGGGGTAGTGACGCTCCGAGAACAAGACAGCAAGATTCTATGGTTCCACGCCCACGCTGAGAATTATAATTTGTCATGGCCCGTGCCATGATTTGGGTAAGACATGTTTACTGTTGGGGCTGCTCCGATTGCCCTTGGGTATTCGCACCTTCGGGACCGCCCCACGGGGATACAGTTGAGGAAATGGCGAGTAATTTTGTAGCGAAGAGGGACAGGGAATTTAAATCCCACGTTTGCGCCAAGCGGATAGGAACCCCACCACAAAAGACTGACTCCCCGAACAAATTGAAAGTACATCCATCAAATTGTGAATCTGCTAGTTGGAGGCGTTGCCCGAATGGTCCCAAGAGCACGGTGTTAAGACGCCACGTGCGAATGATGCCTGCGGGCCTGAAGAGGAGGAAACATGGACCGCAACCAGCTCGTAACAATTGTGGCGGCGATTTTTGCCAAGGGACATTCGGACGCTGTACTTCTGACAGCAGCAAGGATGGCTGAAAGCCTCGTTAAGATTGTCGAAGACGGCAAGCAAAAAGGCGACCTGCCCAAGCCTACTGGCAGAGCACTGACTTTAGACTGAGCGCACGATGGCAAAACGGCCTGACCCTACGGTGTGACCGTCGCCCGGATCGTGTGCCACAAGGCATGAAAGGGGTATGTCAGCCCGCGGGGAACTGAAATAGCCAGTTAATGGGATTTGAGAGTCCTCACGCGCTCTGCAACTTGTTTCCGGGGAACTGAATTACTGCCGCTGCACTTTTTGGCTTCCTGTTGGTTTCGGGCGCTAGAGTAGCTGAATCGCTTTCGCGGCTTCCCTTTGGGTTCTTGTCCGCCTTTTCAATCTCTTCGGAGGTGATCAACTCTTCCAACTTCTCAATCGCTGCCCGGCGATACTCTTCATTCGCCTTCGCGTATGTTTGAGCCAATCCTCCCGCGTGCCCCATCATCTGCTCCACAAATGCCGGGGGTACTCCCGCTGCGTTTAGCCTGGTCGCAAACGTACTCCTCAGATCGTAAATCCGCCTCGGCTCCACTCCCGCCTGCTTCAGTGCTGTGGCCCATGTTTTCCTGACCGCTTGCAGGTGCTTTGTTGGATCGTTCGGATTGAAAAACACGAATGGCGACACGCTCGGTCCGGTCAACTTCTTCCATTGCACCAACTCTGTCCTGAGCCGTGCCGTGAGCGGGATACTCCTAATTCCCGCCGCGGTTTTTGACGCTCTCACGAACACAACTGGGTTCTCGCCGTTCAGGTCCAAGTCCACCCAACGCAGCGATAAACCCTCTTTGGCCACACGCAGTCCACTATCTACCAGGAGCAGGATCAACGGGCGGAGGTATCCGTGTGCGACTCCCAGCAGCTTTTGCTCTTCGTCCAACGTGAAGGGTTTCGCTTGCAGCCGTTCCTTGCGTTCATTCATGAACAGATCGTCGCCTTCGAGCGGGTTCTGGGCGATGAACCGTTCCTTCTTCGCCTTCTTCAAAACCAACCGCAGAAAACTCATGTTCCGATTAATTCCTGCGGCCCGCAGTCCAGCCTTCAGTTGCGCCTGCTTATACCCCTCGATAGCGCTCTCCGTAATTCCTGACAGGAGAGCTGCGCCAAAGAATTTCGCAAGATTGTCCTTGGAGAAGCCGTACCGTTCGCTTGTGCTGGGAGAAAGATCTGTGCGGCCGTTCAGATATTCCTCGCAGTAGTCCTTCAGTGTGGGGACGTTCGTTTTGATGAGGGAAACGTAGCGGCCTTCAGCAATCTCTGTGCGCTTCAGGTCCAGAATCTTTCGAGCGAGGCGTTTGTTGTTGGTTCCGGTGGTCTCACAAACTTGACGGCCTCCTTCCATGAAGCTCATCCACCAAACGTGGCTGGCGTGCCGCTTTCCGCTTTTATCCTTCCATGTTCGTTTGTAGAGCCCGGTCATTTTGCCTTTTCACTTCTTCATTCAGGGTTCGTGGTCTCCGGAGCAGCCTGCCCATACCTGCGTCATGCCGGTTTGCAGGTTCCCTCGCTGCCCAAATTGAGGTTTCAACCGGACAACAGGTAGTCATGGAGAAAACCTCGTAAATCGGTTGCAGTGCCGTTTTTGGTCTATTTTTCGCATTGTTTGAAAACCTCCGCCAAAAGCGCCGCTCAAAACCCAATAAAACATTGGCATTTGTTAGGCACCCTTCCGATGTTAGAAACCTTTAGTTTTCAAACAAACATTTCTTCGGGAACATACCTGGTGAATACTCCACAGCGATGCGCCGTTTAATTTCGCCAACTGTCGTAGGGTCGAGCCCTTCGATCTCGCCGCGCGAATCTTTTTGATCTCCCCTGCGGTGAGTGTCCTCTTGGCAGGGCGGCCCAACTTCACTCCACGACGCTTTGCATTGCCAAGGCCCATCTTGACGCGCTCAACCAAGATCTGCCGTTCCAGGGCTGATACGGCCGCAAGGACCGTGAACACCATCATCCCGGTCGCGCTCGTTGTGTCGATGCCTTCAGACAATGAAGTGAACGTAATGCCGAGCGTCCTAAGCGTTTCAAGAACCTGAAGCAAATGTGTAACTGACCTGCCTAGCCGATCAATCCGCCAAACGACCAAGCCGGAAAATTTTCGCTTCCGGGCATCGCTGAGCATTTCGTCCAAGGCCGGGCGCGAACTTTTTACCCCCGAAATGACGTCGGAATAGACGCGAGCGACTTGCCAACCCTGACGCTTTGCGTGCTCCTTCAACTCGTGCACCTGGCCATCGTTCGATTGGTCTGTTGTGCTGATGCGTGTGTAAATCGCAATTCTCGTTTCCCGTTTCATATCGCCCTCCGATTTAGGAAATGTCCTGTCGTGGTGAAAGGTATAGCCCCGGTTAATTCATGGCCAGCCTGCTAACAAAATATGAGACTAGTGGACACTGTTGGTGACTCGCCGTGTTTGAGGACATGCGCCTTTTTGCGCTTTTTTCGTTAAGGGATAGTTCCATATCACCATCACTCCTCTTCAGGGGCCTTCAATAGCCAAACCCTAACTTCCTCCGCGGCTCCGCCGGTGATCCCCGCTTGCTCCGCTTGCAGCATCGGGGCTCCTTTCTCTTCGTTGCTAGCTATTTCCGCAACTAGGCTCTTGGTTCTACGCCGGCGTTGCATTTGTTCTGGTTTTTCCACTCGCTCTGCTACCCAAGCGTTGACATCACTCCTGCGCCAGCGTAAGCAACCACCTGATAACCGAACGTAAGGCGGTCCCCTCCTTTCACTAACCCAGTGGTAGAGTGTTCCCGCTGAGATTTTCAGGAACGTCGCTACATCCTGAATGTCCATCAATCCTTCGGTCTCCATCAGAAGAAATCTTCTCGGGTGTAATATTCTTTTGGATCTGTGCGCCACACTTCGATCCTGTGTCCTTTATGCATCACAAGATTTGTTAGCAGTCCGGCAAGGCGATCATTGATGGGCCGCTCGTAGCCGTACCCTCCAGACATTTCGTACCACCGGCTGAGCCAATCCCGTTCAGCCAATTTCGATTTGGAGCAGCCGCCTATTAGAATGTTGTACCGTGATGAATAATCAAGCCGGTCCTCAGTCACTTTGATGTAACGAAACCCTTGCTCCCCGGCGTCGAACATAATTTCAGCAATCCAATTTCTGACGCACCTTGCTTTCTCTTCATTCCACTGCTTCAGTGCAGCGTCGCCCTCTGGGGTGAACCATCCATCCCGCCAGAACTTGACCAAGTTGGGGTCGTAGTCGATCTCCGCGGGTGCTGGATAGTGCAGCCATACTCGCCAGTCGTATCCAAGCGCCAGAATCTCTTTCACAAATTCGCTAAACGACTTCTTTTCCATATTGGTGTCCTTTCCCTTTCTCAACTTGTTTAGCTGTTTCCCCGTCGGTACGTGATGGCTTCCCCTGTCACGGGGTGAATAATTGTCAGAACCTTCTTTGTGTGCCCGATCTTCTGAAAGATCTCAGCCGGGTCTGGAAGCATTTGGGTGGCCGCGGCTGGCGCGTAAAGTTTCTTGTTCCCCTTATTGGGTCCATTCACCTGTCGTACGCTGCCCCTAGACTTTGCGTCCCGTAAAAGCTCATAAGCGGAGCCCTCCGAGACCTTCATCTCCCGCGCTAGTTCTTTCGCATCGCACCCAACCTCTTCGTTCCGTTCCAGAATCCGCGCGACCGCTTTTTGTACTTCTCGATCCTTCTCATCTATGAACGAAAGGCTCTGGCTGAGAGCTGGATTGAAGATCAGGCTCGCTATCGCGTAGTCACTGAACCTAATTTCTAGCCGCCCTTCCTTTTCAATTTGTTCTTCATCGCGACGGAACGAGCGGAGCAGGCAGACCACCTTGCAGGCTTCCATAAACGCTGGGAAATATCTGCGAACACGAACGTCTCCCGTCCAGACCTCTTCCACTACTTGTTTAATCCAGCCCTTGAACTCGATCGGAAGCGTTGCCCGTTCTGCCAGCAGTTTTTGCACTGAGTGCCAGGTCTCCAGTTCGTCGTCCGTCAACTCGGACTTTTGCCCCAACTGTGCTTTGAGGATTCGTTTCGTTTGCTCCGCTGAATCGTCAGTGAAGACCGAGATGTGACGCGTTTCATCATCGACCGTTAGCTGATTTTTCGTCGTCGTGGAAATGCAGGCCACGGGCCCTTGCGTGACGTGACGCTCCGTCCTCCATCCCTTTCCCTTGACTCGGACTGACACCATCCGAACTAGCTGGTTTTCACTGATTAAGAGGCGAGCCGGATGAACGTTGCCAGCACTGGTGTTCTCTTCCTGTAGATAAACGATCTTATGTTTCAAATCCTTCTGCAGGTAATTCCACGAAGCGCCCGACCCACTTGTAATTTCGACCACGCAGTCATTTGGAAGAAACCGCAGCACAGCTTTCACCAAAAAGTTCTTGCCTGAACTGCTCGGGCCTTTCACGAAAATGTTCAACGGGTGCTTCAATAAGCGCGAAATGGCGAAGATGAAAATGACCAGCCCGTTTTGCGCCTCCCCTACGAGGCCGGTTTTCCTGACGGCTTCCAGAAATTGCTGGAAAAAGCGAGGTGACCGCAAAAGCTTAATCGCCTTCACTCTCACCAACAGTTTCTTGTCAATCTGCTCAGCTTTTTTTTTCGAGCTTTTCGGCTTCGATGAACTTTTTGTATTCTTCGACCGTGAATGTTTGCCCTTCTTCATCTTCTTCTTCATTTTTCTCCTTTTTATTCCTGACGCGTGGGCTGAGGGACAAACTCCAAGCGTCGATTGCGTCTCGAATTAATTTGTCTTTTTTCATGGTCCGCAAAAATAAATGCGGGTTATTCACTCCAGATTCCCGCAAGTACCGAAGTAGCCTTTGAAGCGAGGTGTACTTGTTGCGTGCTTCTGCCGCGATTTGCTTTCCCATCGCACCTTTCTTGCTGAGGTAAATGTCGAGGGCGGCCCAATCCACGCGGACGAACCTGAAATCACGCTGCATTATGTTTAGTAAATAAAGAAGGCAATCAGTCTGTGGAAGCCCTGCCCACCTGGAATGAAGTTCCAGTTCAACGCGGAACGCGTTTACTTCCTCTTTCTGGTAGCAGCGCACCATTTTCGCGGAGTGCCGTGTGCCGTATCTAAGTGTCCCGGGATATTGTCGCCGCGGAACCCGATGACTTTTTCCAAATCGGCCATGCCTTGCGACGAACGCTTTATCTACTCCCGCTTCCGGGCCGAAATCGAACGCAATTTCCACCATGCTGATCTGGAAGTCGGAGAACGTGTCACCAATGATTTTTAGCTCCGGCCATAGAAGCCCGGTGGAATCCGGACCGATGACGGTCACCCGCATTGGCTTCAGGTAACCGTGGGTGCGTTGGTACTGGATTTGGATCTCCGAACCAGTCGCGGAACTTTTCAGCCGGCGCACCCGCCTATAATTCGGCTTCTTGCCCTTTGTCCCCCTTACCAATGTGTCGGAAACCGTTGTGAAACCAGGGACAGTTGGGGGTTTCCGAAACCCTTTCCCTCGAAAGCCGTCCCGCGGACAACTAAAGCGAATGCGGTCTAAGCGGACGATGCATTTAGGCTGTGCCTTTGGTGATTGCGTTTTATCTTTTGATTCTTCGTTCACGCACGTGAGGCTGCCACATCTCGAAAATTCACGTGCACTACAAATTCATGCGAGGATCTGACGTATTACGGTTTCTGTCGCGTAAGGATGGGATTGCTTGCCAGAGGTTTCTTCTTCAACCGTTCCCGAATCTTCGATATGCGCTTGGGAGTGTAACCACTTTCTCCAAAAGCCACTTCGAATACCTTTGAAATAATCCTGCTCCGCTCTGCATCAATCTTGGCTCCCCGCGAAGGCAAGTGTGGAAGACATTGTTCTAACGCGCTTATGAAACCAAAATCAATCTCTGAGTCCTTCTTCGTTAGCCTCAGTGAGAAATTCGGGTATTTCTCGCCCGAAAACGTAGCGGTTTCATTCTCTTTCTTTGTTCTGACTTTAGGATGAATAAGATTTGCACACAAAATTTCGAAGGCCTCGATATTCTTAACTCTTAATTCCAATTCGTCGATCGTCTCGGAGAAATCGGACCAAGGAAAGGGTTGTCTGGGAAAGATCGTGTCCGCCGCCGATAGTTCCTCGACCGCATTCTGAAGACGCTGCCGTACTTGAACCAGCTTCTTCCGGTCTGGTCTAAGCCGACTCACGACTGCTTGTTCCGTTTCCTTCTCATCTTCGATGCGTACTCTGCGAGCCGCTAATGCGTAAATTGTATCCAAGACCGATTCGCGCTGGTCTCGGGGTATTCGATCTAAGGAGCCAATCAGTGATTTCTTGAAATGTCCAAATGGTTTTAAGCCATGGCGCTGCGCCGAAGCATAATTTTGTTTTTGCTTTTTCGAGACGCTAGACTTTCTCTTTGCTTTCATTTCAATCCGATCTCATTGCATAAAAACTACGAAAACCACAAAACCTGAATCCCAATCTACTTCATACCTTAGCTATCTCACTCCTCTATATTTTTTCGTATGGCTTTTAGTTAGGTTCCGGGACAGGACAACTTTTTGGTTTTATGTGAGGGCTCAAGACGAGCCTGCATCGGTTCGACGGCGCAGAGAATTCCCTCTATCCGCGAATCGCGTGAGTGTATTCCTAGGGGCGTCAAGGACGACACCGGTGGCAATGCTGATCGCCGCCATCGGCGCGGGGGCTGTGCCAGTGGGGATGTCGCGGAGTAATAGCCGGGGATCGATCGCGAATAGAAGCCCTGAAAAGGAAATCAGTGAGACACGCGCTTGTTTTTTTACGGGAATTAGAATTAGGAGTAAGATTGAGATTCATAATAGCTGTACATTTATTGGTCCCATCGCGTGTGGGATATTTTAGGGCGAATCATCGTCTCAATCGTCTCGAATCTGATATCGATATCCTTCAAGAATTTTCGATCGCGTGGCAGCCCATCGCGAATTTTACGTTCGCCCGTTGCCGTGCAGGGCCAAATTCCTAGATTCCCGCAGGGCACTGTTTCACAGGTCCCATCCGCCTACTCCATGCGAACTGAGCGTTATACATAGGGTTCAGGAAGCGAGCGATTAGTGGATTCATGTTAGGCTGACCAAGCAGGGCGATATGTGGGTCGGCAAATCCTGTGGAGGACACGCCGTTGTCATTGTTGGAGGAAATCAGGCCGAATGCGAAGAAGCGCATTTTGGACCTCGTCAGCGAAGCAGGAATCGACGTAAGTGATTGGGCGAACTACGCGGGCGGGAAGGAGCGCGCCGCCACAAATCCGAAATACTGCTACGAATGGTCGTTCGTGCAGCCAGGTCGTATCGTCGTCGTGAATCTCTGGTTCGCTTCAATGCAAGAGCGAAACGGCATTGTATCCATCGACCTGAATCTTCGCCAGAGCATCAAAAAATACTCACAGCGCGGCGGAAAGGGAGTATGGAGGGCGCGAGCGGAAAGACTTGATCTCGCCATTAGGGAAGCGGCGAACAACCGCCTGCCGATCCGTGTGGTGGTGAACGACGGCCACATGCGCGATTCCGACGATCTCAAAGCGAAAGCTTCACGAGTAGAATACCGGCTTCTGGATCCCGTGCCATGGGCAGTAACGGCGTATGACTTGAAAACTGGAGAATGCGTTCTCACGCGCGGTGCACTCGCGGGACGGTTTGCCGATCAATTCACGGTACAGCCAGAGCTTGAGGCCGCCGTGGAACGCCATATGATTTCAGGAATGGCGTTTGTTCGCAATGCCGCGGTTCGTTATCGTGCCCTCGAACGCGCCAAAGGTGTGTGCGAATACTGCGACAAGCCAGGATTCCCGATGGCGGATGGAAATATCTTTCTCGAGACGCACCACGTGGTTCCACTAGGTGAAGGGGGGCCCGATACGGAGGACAATGTTGCTGCAGTATGCCCCAACCATCATCGTGAGGCCCATCATGGCGCGAGAGCAGCCGAAATCCGCCAAGCCCTGCTCAGCCGAATCCGTCACCGGTTCTAAACAATTCTTCGCACAACCCAAACTAATACTCTCAACGTGAGGGGGGCCAAATCCTGATGAGTCTTATCGGATTGTGGCTCTTGGGATCTCGCGGGGTCAAATTCACACAATCCGATAATGCCGCCCTTCAGGGGTTGAAAAAACTGTCATCGTCCCTAAGCCTGCCAGCGCGTGCCGTAGCCTTCGTTAAGATTTTCTTCCGTGCGGACCAGCGCGAATTGCTTGACTCACGAACGAAACAATCAATTTTTTGGATTTATTCACTTTACAGTTAGCGTCGTCAACGTGCTATCGGCTTGAATTCCTCCAATCAAAGTCGTTGTACGCGCCGTAAATGTTCCAGCGCAGGCTGTCTTTGGAATTAAGAACGGGAACGAAATTGATTTTGAAGTGCCTGCCGGTATTGTGAGCGGAGGCGTCGTGAACATTACCGTATCGGTGCTGGCACATGACTTGGGGCCGAGTGGTCCGATCAAATCGAATTTTACTGTAATAGTTTGTGCAGAGTTCGTACAGGACTTCACGCTTCCGGTAAATGTGACAAATCCTCCGCGGGAAACAGTCAATGGATTGATTCCGAGGGCAACGTAATGACAAGAAATCAGATAGTTGACTGATTGGGAGGCCAAGTTGCCAGCCTTATCGGTGGACGTCACATTAAAGGTCTTTGGGGTTGAGACTCCATTTGGAGAAGTATCGATCTTGCTGCCATTCGGGTCAGTGCCGATACAAGTTAAGACTCCCGATAACCCGTCGGTGCAAGCAAAAGCTGCATTCACCAACTGATTGGCCGTATAGGTTGCTCCAGATATTGGCGCAGAGATCGCAGGCACTGGTGAGGTTTTGTCGATGTTGATCCCGCTCACCGTCGCTCCCGCTATGTTGCCTGCCAAATCTTGGCAAACACCACTTACCGACTGCCCAGCGCTTTCGGTGGATAGTACCGTGGGTATTGGCGGGCTTCCTGCCGCCAATCCGGAGAGGCTGTCCGCGCAGGTAAAGCTAACGGTCACGTTGCTGTTGTTCCATCCATTTGCGTTGGGCGGCGGAGTATGAGAGCCCAGAATGCTAGGCGGAGTCTCGTCGATTTGGACGATCACGGTCTTCGGAGTTTCAACGTTTCCGGCGTTATCCGTGCCGAAGTATGTAACGGTGGTGATACCTTGCGTACTGATGGTAAAGGACGCGGAAGCTCCGGGCATCACAGTGCTGCCTATACTCTGGGCGCCTGCCGTGCTGTAGGCGATCTGCTTAACACCGCTCGCACCTAGCCCGCTATCCGTTGAGTTGAGCGTGACGTTCACGTTGGTATTATTCCAGCCATTTCCGTTGGGAGATGGAGAAACCGAGGCACTAGAAACTGGCGGAGTCGTATCTAAGACCAGCGTGACTTGAGTGGTGGCCTCGGCGGCGCTCTTCGAGACTTCGATGTTGTCTACCAAGTCACGCGCAATGCTGTAGAAGCCATAAGAGTGGCCCACTTGCCCCGTGAATGTTGCGGATGTTGATGTCGTGTTCTGCAGCCACCCCGTGAATGGCCCGCCATTGTCTGATACATAGATTGTGAAATCCCGAATTCCTGAGCCAACGTCCGTTCCGGACCAGGAAACCGTGAAGCCCGTTGGTGGCTCGCTTGCAGGGAGTGCAGAGACAGCACTGACTGGCGGAGTTCCGTCAATCGTATTCGCCCACACTGGGGTATTCATTGGAGCATTCGCGTCAAATACAATTGCTGCTTGGTTTGTTATCTGCGTATTCGTAGCGATGCCCGGGTTCTGGGCGATGCTGAACAGAACGTTGCCCTCTTCGCCCGGGGCAAGAAATCCAGCGAGCGGGTTCGTTGGAGGCATCCCAGTAGTCGGATCGACTGTCACAAGCGTCCAGGAGAGCGTCCCAGTAGTCGAATCTAGAGCCACGGTTACCCGGACGCCAAGATTCTCTGTCGGGCGCAGATCGAAGTTCGTAGTATAACTGCCAGTCGAAGCTAACTCGACAGCAGGGATGTTGAAAATATGCGTTCCAAACGAAATCGGGCCGAGCTTCAATGTCTTTACGTCAACCGAGGAGGTATTTAATACATCCGTGATCAAAACCTCAGCTGCTGGGGCAGTGGCTGTTGGAACGTTTCCAAACAGAACTGCATATCGAAGGAGTTCGTTTCCGGAGAGGAACTGAGACACGCCTACGCCTGACGCGCCTTGCTTGTCGTTCGGATCTCCGGCTTGGGCAACTACTCCGGTGCCAGTTATAGGAGGATTAGGATTGCGACCACTTGGGTTGCCCCCGCAGACGTCGTAGACAAATCCTCCCGCGCTCCCCACGGTCGGATCCCAGTGCCAACAACCCTGCTGTGGTGGGCTGCCACCTCCGGGCGGGGGTTGGCCTGGGCAGTTCCAAAGCCAGCCAATTGTGGTTGGATTCCAGCAACTGGGATTTGTCGGTGGTGGCATACTTCCGCATCCAATACTACTGCATGAAACCGTTACAGGGACTAATGCCGACAAGGAAGGCACAGCTATCAGAGTCGTAGTCACATTGGCTGTTCCCGCCCCGACCGCTGTTACATTGCCCGATGGGTCTACCGTAGCAATTGCTTGATTGTCGACAGACCAGATAAAGTCGGTCGGTGACAAGCCTCCTGGTTGGATTGTTTGGGCCTGTTGCCCGGCTGCTTGAGCCGTCAACTGTACAGTCAAGTTTCCGCTAGTAAGGTCAATTGTAGCGCTCATGGGAGCCACGCTGAGCTGACAGGTAGAGAGTGCTGCAACGGGATACATGACGGCCATGCCTGCTGCGTCGAAGCCGGTAACACTCAAACCGGCATACTGTCCGACCGCACCAACCGACAGACCCTCTTGTGTGAGCAACGCTTGACCAGCGGCCGTGAGCACTAAGGTCGGGTTCGTGCTTGCGGGAAGAAGTGGCACACCGATCCCATATTGCATTACCGACCCGAAGTCGTACTGCGTTTCATAGAATGAAGACTGTAGCTTGAGATAGTTTGCGTTGGACGTACCAACGCTCGGATCGACAGAAATGAATGAATCCCTGTCAGGCCGCTGGTGCTCGTGCATAAGCCCTAGGACATGTCCGAGCTCGTGTACATTCACGAATAGGTTTGTTCCCACAAGGTCATCTACCCACAAAACAGCTTGCCGTATTTGTCCACCTGGGAACCCCACACCATTTGTATGTGCATTCGTAGGGCTGTTTTCATTTATCGAATTGGCGGTCCGATTTGTAAGAGGCGGAACGAAAGAAACCTGAAGAAGATTTTGTGGCAGCGCTGACTGTGGGTCAAACCTAACGAACTGCACTCCAGCGACTTGTTCCCAGACAGCAGCCGCATTTTGAAAATACACCGCTAAGGCCGGATTGAGGTTGGGGTCGAGGGTTGGATTCTGAGGATTAGGAACAAACTCGTAAGGAACAATGCCGCAGGGCCAGGTGTTTCCCCCAAGTGATGAAGCCGTGCTTAAAGCCGGTATTGCAAGAAACATAACAAGGCCGAGCCAACACGGAATCCCCCAGCGTATCAACCGTGGGATCATCGCGCCACCATCCATGCCTGAACCTGAAAAGGCGAATCAAAAGGAAGCGTGGTCGGAGCATTTACCTGGAAAGGAATCCAACCAGAAGTACCGGCGGGCACGGAGGGAATGTCAAATCCGACATAAATCGTGCCGTTTTGTTGTCCCGAAGAAGCTGGGAAGTGGCCAGGCGGTGGACTCCAAGAAAAGAAATTCGGAAAGGAGATCCATAACCGGAAAGCCTTGGAGTCATCGACTCCTCGGTTGGTGTAGCCCGCCACGAAGATAGCGGGGCCTCCACCTCGAACATTATGCACGAAAAGGTCTAGCTGAATGTCTTCCGTCCCTGCTTGTACCACCGTGAGAGCCTCAGAAAGGCTGGCACTGGTGCCATCCACATTCATGATCGTCAAACCGCAAGCGCCTGGCAACAGACCAACCAGGGAGAATGTGGCCGAGAACGTTTTGCCATCGGGACCGATGGAAGGATTGGTTCCAACAAGATTATAATTACCAGGGCAATTCAGACTCGCTATCGCTCCGAAATGGAAGCCGCTCCCGGTAATTGCTAGTGTAATGGAGCCGGAAGTACCGCCTGCACTCGGGTAAACACCGACAATCGACAGCGCTCCCCCGCCGCCGGTGCTGAACTTTGCCACAAACGCGTCACCCGTACCATTCATGTTGAGCTGAAATGGGCTGCGTGTTGGTAAATCGCCCGAAGAGGTATGACCGGCGATGTAAGCGTCGCTAACTTGGTCGATTGCTACCCCGGTGGCGACGTCGTCCCCCGATCCTCCGAAGTACGTCGAATAGATCAACGACGACCCATCAGGACTGAGTTTTGTCAGGAAGGTTTCGCTGTAATCGCCGCTAAGCTTGCTAAGTGAATTCTGAAATGCGTCAGGAGTTACTGGGAATGTAGACTGGGTCTGGGCTCTAAAGCCTCCCGTAACGTATACGTTACCCAGTGAATCCACCGCGATTCCCCCGGCAGAATTGCTATTCGCATAACCATTACCAGCTAGGCAGGTTGAATAATTCAATTGCGACCCATTGGAATTTAACTTGGACACAAACACGTATCCTGGATAACCAGGGCAAGAAGTTTGGAACGCACCTGCCGTGGTTGGAAAGTAGGGGGATTGTGTCACTCCCGTTACATAGGCGTTACCGGACGTATCTACTGTAATTGCGCTTCCACTGCTTCCACCGCAGCCTCCAGAGCAGGAAGGATTTCCACCAATATACGTCGAGTACAACAGCCCGACTAGACCTGATACAGAAGGATCGAGTTTGGCGATGAAGACATCGGTTGATGCTGACGAGTGAGCCGTCTGAAAAGCCCCCGGCGTAACCGGAAAACCGTTCGATGCATTCCCTGTAAGATACACTTCGCCAAAACTATCCACCGCGACGCCATACGCTAGTGCGTTGCTCGAACCACCCGTAGGTCCAAGATATGTCGAATACACCAAAGATGTTGGCCCGGAGATCGTTGTGTCAAAAACAGAAAGAAAAGCCGATGCATCGCCTGGAAAAGCAGGTTGATAGGCATTCGCCGTTGTCGGAAGGCCATTGCCCGCACCGCCCGCAACATAAACTCGCCCATTCATATCTATCGTGATCCCACGTGGATAATAGCCGTACTCCGCGGTATACGCGGTGTCAGAAGTGATATTGAAACAACTCGAATATACGAGTTGGCTTCCGGTCGTATTCAGCTCAGTCACGAAAAAATCAGTTGGGCTACATTGCTGGCTGGAATTCGTTGGCCAGTATGCATTAGGAGTTGTGGGGAAAATGTGGCCATAATACGTCGCTGATGTATATCCCGTTACGTAGGCATTCCCTACAGAATCTACTGCAATAGCTTGAATCGTATCGCTATAACCGAGATAGGTTGAGTACACGAGCGCGCTACCGGCTGCACTTAGTTTTGTAACGAAACTACCGCTGGGAGGACTGACCTGAAAAGCGCCAGTCGTAGTGGGGAAATCCGTGGAGGCTGTAAAGCCTGCAACGATCGCTTCGCCTGCCGCATCAACACCGATTCCAGTAGCGACTTCGCCGTTGCCGTTATAGAAGTTGTTACCAGCGGAGCCACCAAGAAAAGTGGAATACAAAAGGGTCGGATCAATCAGGAGAGTGTAGTTGGCAGAGTGCTTTGAAACTTCAAATGTATAGCTGGTTTCACTGAGGAGCTTAAACCGTCCGCTCACGGCCACGCGGCGACCGGCAATCTCCTGGTAGATACGCGGGGCTGTCTCTCTGATTTTTCCAAATGCGGTGTTGATCTCGAGCGACCCATCTTGTGAGATGCTCAAATCGTTGATTCCCCGGTAGGCTATCTGCACTCTGCTCAAATCGCCCTCAGGCCGAACGATGAATTCCTGTTCCAGATTTGGCCCATTCCTAAATACACGGACATCGATGCCTTCCCACTTGTCATGGTAGATGACTTGACCGTATGCCTGAACGTGGGTTTGCCATTTTGTTGGGTCATTTCCGGAGATAAAATTGTAACTTCCCTGTTGGGGTTCGGTTGCCTCAACCTTCGATCCAGAATTTGCATTTATGAACTCCTCGTTGAAAACTAGACGCTCCGCGTCGTGATTTAAGTTGGCTTCTTGTAAAGGGTCTTGGCCGTCGGAGATCGGCAAACTTGCGGAGGAATCCAGAAGATGAAATTCTTTCTGGCTACTTTCAGGCTTCCCACGCTGTGCGTCAAAAACGAGGCCTTTGTCAGTAAGCCAAACCGTCTTGCCTTTGCCTCGCAAGGTATATTTTACTTGGTCGTCGAATTGCCCGCGATTCTGGATGAATCCGGGGTTCAGTGATCCGAGTGCGGCCGATGCCTGTGACTTAGCCTTTTCGGCTTGGTCCGTCTGCTTCACCGCTGAATTTGGCGTGGTGAGATTCGATGTCGGTATGCGAAGTGCGCCCGCACCTGCATTTCTTCGCTGACTCGGAGATACATTTGGGGTGCTTTCATTCTCCGCAACCAGCGAGATCTTGGCCGTAGATTCCGCTACCGCTGAGGCCGGCAGACGAACAGCTGGTTTAGCCAATGGGAAGGTCGCGATTCTACGCTGAGTCTGTGAGACAGCGGTGGCTGCCGGCAGACTAGCCGGAAGCCAAAATCCCCAGTTCGATAGGCCCATTATGGCAGCGACGAAAAACGTCTTCCGAAAGGGCCTTCCAAATACCCTCATGATTTGCCTCCGAGCCTGGGTATACGGGGCCGGTCTAGAGAACAGGAGTAGCTGGTCGTCGCGAAGAAAATATCCTTCTCGATAAACATCTCTAGATATTACTACGTTAAGTACAGGTTGGGGGCGGCCTGAAGTCTATCCAAGTGGAGGCGGGTGAGTCAATATCTATTTTAGAAAACACAGTCCGAAGCTGGGACTCTTCTTTTCAGCGGCGCTTCTCCCCACGTTTCGATGGAATTGTAAACCATATAAACGTGAGTTCCTGCGGCAACGCTGAGAAATGAGGTTCATACCAATTTTGGGGGTTCTTGGCCCAGCCTTGGGTTAAATCGGTCCCCAAAACGCCTATTGCAGCCGCCTCAGGCCGATTTTGGCGGAGGATTCTCTGAGATTGACATTCAGACAAGTGATTTGACCCGATTCCATCGCACAGGCTCTCATTTTCGAAAATTGAGGGCCGTGCCGAGATGCGATGCATTGAATCCATGGTGCTGGGCTTTCGTTAAATTTTCCCTGTGTCGTTCACAGCGGCATTGTCCAGAATTGGACGCGCTGGGAAATGAAAATTGGGGGCGAAGAGATGTGAGCTATTAAGATTGAGATTAGGACTATCTGTCATATCTATTGGTCCAACGGACACGAGACCATTTTAGGAGGAAATGGCTGCCAGGTAGCTTTGAATCTGTTATCGAAATCCTTGAAGAATTTGCGGTGTGGTCACTGTGCATGTCGCTGCCGTTACGCTCCTGTAACAATAGGCGTAATGGGCGGAACGGGGGCATTGTCACGGTTCACCCGCAGGTTCATTGTCATCGGCAATTTCTGGTGAGTGTTCCGGGGGGGCCAACTCGTCTGAAGAAACGTACGCCGAACTTGTGGCCGCGAGCTCTTCATGTGTAAAAAGCGGCTCCTGGGTGGCGGGGGGTGCCAACCCCGGCGAAACTCTGCGGACCAATTCTCCTACCCGACAATGTTGATCGAGGCAAATCCCTATTTCCTGTCCGTCCAGCGATGTTAGTGAATTCGCAGCCACGTCATTGTCCTGAATGGACAGTATTTTCGCGATTCGAATCCTATCATTGCGGACCAACACGATATCATCACCCACTGTAATCGTGTTTGGTTTCATTTTGACAATCGCGACTTTTCCAGCGTGGTAAACATGCACCACGATACCGAGTTGAATGCCCGGTCGTCGTTCAGCCATGCATGTCAGTATTTCGCTGGAAGCTATATCTGTTAGAATTTCGCAAGCTAGGAGCACAAAATCAGCCATCGTCAAAAATTGGCTCGTTGCGATAACTTCCTCTACCGGGCTGTGCGCGGCATTATTCCGGAGCTTCACGAAGCCGTCCAGTTCACTTTCAAAAGTCGTTGTATTACCAAATCTTTCGGCAATGAACGCTTTCATCGATGGGTGCCTTGCGATTCGCGAACTGGCATTCTCAAGACCTAGATTCATAAATAGGCGAGCAAGTGTCTCAGAGCGGTAATTCTGGCGGTCAACAAAGAAAGCGTCCTTCAAAAGCCTATAAGGGCGTGCGCCGCTCATGCCTTGAGAAAGCTGGAGAATGATTTCGCTCTCCCTCAAGTGACGGTAAGGGCCGGCATCGCCGAGCTTCAACATGATCTGTCCGAATCCAGTTCTATGCTGTTTCAAAATAGGCTCCGGTAGCTGATCGTAGGTCTCATAGACCTCTGGCAAAGCCCCGAGGTAATCTGTCACCAGGTCTTCTAGAAAAATGGAGTAGACAGCATAAAGGCGAAGAAGTGCTGCACAGTGATCGTAAACCAACCACGCCGATTTACCTGGATCACGCGGCCGTACTGCTTGCCACATATCTTCGGTGTTCGAAGCCTTGCCGGTTTGTGGCTCGCTGGAATAGAAGAAACCCCTAGAATATTCATGCAGCTCGACGACATCTTTAATTGCTTTGACTTCGAGTCGTAATCGTTCAATAAGACCTGAAAACATGGACGTCAGCCAACTTGCTCTTGAATCATTTGGTCAAATAGTTGAATGCGTTCCTGGACATCTTTTTTTGTATTTCCCCTTCCGGTAAAAGTTCCGGACTCATGCGCTTCGAAAAGTGCTTTTGTAGCTGCGATGATTGATTCCCTCTTTTTAACTAGCTCCGATTCTTTGTCCAGGTGCCTACTAATTCCAACCATCACGGCATCGGCGAAAGCAATCTGAGGACGGTTCGCCCAACCCCCTTTGCCTGCATCCCACGGGTGAGCAAAATGTTCACCATAAACAGCCCACCCAACTTCTACTGTTTTCTCGAACAAGGATCTGAGGCGTTGTACATCTTCTTCAGTAAAACTGCGAGCTCGAACCATGTATAAGTCGAGAAATCCTTTCATGCCCCGCTGATAGTTTGCTGCATTCCGAAGCGCGAAGAACCGAAGCACAATCTCAAGATCGCGCATTGGGACATAAAGTGAATTTGTCACTAATTCTTCCGCCCGATTCTTTTCTGCAGATTCGCTGTATGGAGGAAGGGACCAAATACGTCTGAATGTAGCGTTCTTTACTAACTCCAAGAGGAGTGAATTGAACTTGCCCTGGTAGAGAGCGTTACGGATTTCCTGATGGCTGAGGCTTACGCCGCCAGTGTTGAGCCGCTCAAAAACCTCTTGCCGGAGGAGGGACTCCTCTTCATATGTTGTTGCAGATTCCTTGAGCAAAACAATGTATGAAATCGAACGCCTATCGATCCCCTTCTTGATTTCAGATGGAAGGGTGTCATATATGCGCCCATTTAGTTCCGGCCATTGTTCGAGACCCTCCAAATTCAATTTGTTCGTATAGAAGTCAAGAATCGCGGTAATTCGCTGTTGGCCGTCCATTACTTCATATTTCGCGAGGTCTGACTCAAATACAAACAACGGCGGTACAGGAATATTCATGATGAACGACTCGATCAACTTTGATTGACGGACAGGATCCCATCTAGGCCTGCGTTGGTAGAACGGCCTAAGCTCCATCCATCCTGGACGTTTCAGGGCATCCACAAAATTCGGGAGCTGCTCGCGATTCGCCTCCGTGACAATTCGTAGTTCTCGCTTGCCATACTTGGCGTTGATGTCTTCATCCGACATGCGCTGCCGGGATTCCTTGACTGTTTTAGCCCACATGGACAGTTCGGACGGCGCAAAGTTCTCCATTTGATGCCCCCTTGTCAATTGAAGGAAAAGAATACTGCGATTTGTTGCCTCATGCCATGCCGAAACTGGGCGAGCATTTCTTCATCGTCTCGTCCAAGCGCGCAAAGATTCTGGCCTTACGCAAGTGCAGGTCGCCCGAAAACTGTCGAAACCGCAATCTTTTATCTCTAAATGTGAATCTGGTGAACGAAGAGTTGATTTCGTTGAGCTCCAACACCTCGCTGGTATCTACAAGAAGCCGCTCTCATTTTTTGAAATCTGAGCTGATAGAATTTCCCGCCATGTTTTCATTCAGCCGGATAATGCTGCCGATTCTCCGACCGGTGGAAAGTTCGCCAAGCCGTCCGCCACGCTACCCTGCATGACATGGCCATCACAGATTGATAGGGCGCGTGATTCAGATAATGCTCAGCTTTAATTCGAGATTTTCTGCGGATTACAGGTTCCGGACAAAACGGGCAGCTGCCTCGACCGATCTCCTTCTAATCGAACAAATGTATCCCGAAACCCCTTGGCGGCGATGAATCCTGCATAATCGAAAACGTTTCCCGAGCAGACAAGTTTCCCGTCTAAACTAAATAGAGCATAGGTTACAACCGCCCCACCACTGAACGACACCTTACTTCCAAAAATGCTCCCTGTCTTCGTCAGAGACCCCCCTGATTCGAGAGCCTTGAGCCAAATCATGTAATGCCACGGAGAACCAGCTGGCATCGTGCCGTCGGGCTTCACCTCAATCGCACGGGCCAATCCGTCGGCGACCATGAGTGCCTCAATGTGAGAGGTAGACTCTGTTGAAGTTTGATTCACTGTAGACCCGAGGGCTCCCTCCGGCTGAACTCTTCCTGCTTGGCTTTGAGTGGCGGATGTCGTGGGCGTGGTACCTGTAACTATTGCGATAAAATTGTCTATATTTGCAATCAGGCTACTGATCTCTGTTGAGGATGCCGATTGCTTCTGGTTTTCGGAGGCGTCTTTTTCCGCTTCTTCCAGGCATCCACTCCGAATATCAATCAATTTTGTAAAGCTCGACAAAAATGGAGAGTTGGCGTAATCCGTTCCCCCTAAAGCATATGGGCTATATATTTCGGGTACGAGGACTGAAACCTTGAGAGTCGTGAGCTGGCCGGCCACTTCGTTCATTAGTGCCTGGTCCTGGACTGTCCCGACCACTTGAGAAACGGACTGATTCGAGGCAAAAAGTCCGATCGTAGCTGGTATAAGTGAGACAGCCTGGCCCGCGGGAGTTAAATCCAAGATTGAAGGACCCAAGGTACCCGGCGACTTTGTAGCTGGCGGCTGGATCGCGCACAATTGTCCGGCTCTTAATTCGAGACCATTCATCACCGCCATGTCCGTGCGCCACAACTGAAAATCGGCAAGCAATGCGTTCTTTGACGATACAACCACAACTCCGGAACTGTTATCTTTTGCTGAAGCGGAGACGCACAATGTCTTTGGTGGCACGGCAGAAGTGGTCCCCAGATATCGTGCAATTTCACACGCGACAGCCTGGCTGTCAGCTTCTATCGACTTGTAGGTGAGCATCTCGGTTTCAATGGAGAAGCCAATGTTTCCCGTAAGAGGCTGGCCGGCATTAGCATCCGCGGTGCCCGGAATACTCGGATTGTTTGGGGAAGCCTTAGGAGCCGAAGACTGGGATGAACATCTCGCCGAAACCACAAGCATAAGAATAAACCAGCCGAGCGCTTCTCGCTTCATTTACAGTGTCCTCCGGTCACGAAGTTACATTGCCATCGAAGTCCAATAATTGGATTTCACTAATTACGGATTTTCCTGTTCGATCGAGCATAGGAAAAGTTCTCGCTTTCACTGCCATTACGGAAGCTTAACTGACGCCTTTACGCCGCCATAGTATGAATATAGAAGCCCGAGCGGGTTGTTATGTTGTTCCAGAAATGTTTGTCGTGCGCTCAGTAACGCGAGGGAAGCACTCTGGCCTGATTTAAGGTTTACCACAAGCGCAGAACCAAAGTCGTAGCCAAAGGAAGTCCATATCGGTGCTTCAGTGGCAATGACGCCACGAGCGCCCATCTGCAGGAATTCAGTAGGAAAGCTCCGGTCGATTCCTTCGTAGAGCGCGGCGGACCCCGTCTCGCATCCGTTCAGCATCACGAGCGGGCGATTGGCGAGGAGTAACATTTTTTTCGCTGAAAGCGCGTTCGAGAGCGTATCTAGAGCTTCGAGTGTGACATACTCGTTATTGCTGAATCGAAGTTCTGGTCCTGCGAGCCTTTGGGTCACTTGAATCTGACCGTCCTGTGCCAGCCCAAGAGCCGTGTCCCCCTCCGCGTGTGTAAATGCAACCAGAAACTGAATAGAAGAACCGCTCATTCGAAGCGCGTTCAGAAAATCCTTCCGGGAATGAACGTTTGTGATCCCTTTGAATCCGATTGTCGAGCCGAGAAATGTATACATTTTCTCACCGTCACTGGACACTTCACGATCATTCGACGTATCGGAATCGGCGGCTTGATAGGTAGCGAGAAGCAAAGGGCCCTGACCATACTGCAGAGGAATATTGGGATAATAACCAGGAGCTTTCTCTGCTAGTGGGTCTACCGCAATTTCATAACGAAATCCCCAAAACCCATGCGGGTCCTTGACCTCGTTCTCTGAGACAGGTGGGTAGAGAAATTGCCACGGAATATTGATCGAGTGTGCTTCAATTCTGATGAGGGCTGGTGAGCCGGAGGTCGTGTATTCGTCAAAATCTGCCATTAGGTCACGAAGGTCCGTATCCGCCGAATTTATGAAGAGTTTACGATAAAGCGTTTGCCCTTGATCGTACAGATGGTCCAGCAGTTCTTGTTCTTCGCTTGCCGTTAATGTGGTCGAGCCTGACAAAACGATGCTAGCCTCGGGGTCGCCGCTCAAAGCCTTCATGAGTTGCGGAGATTGGTCCACCATCGAAGCGAGTGAAAAATAATCATTTCGCTCGATTTGCAATAGCGCACTGACAGTGATTCCAGTATGGAAAACACGAGGATGCCCAGCGTCCTGCATATTTCTACCACGGAACAATTGGGAAAGCTGCGCGTTCCGGCCGGGATCTAAAGTGACAGCAACGAAGTTGCCCTCTTCGAAGCATGTTATCGTGAGATCGGCGGCCCTCGCTTCAGGCGGAGCTACAACATTGGCTACTCCAGACGGACCAATCTTGCTAACTGGTGCAGCTATGGAGAGCGACTTTGCGTTTGCTGTCGCGGTTCCAGAGTTTTCCACGTAAACGTCCAAGACAATGTTATCGTAGACTATCCCCATATTTTTTATTTGAAAGGCAAGATTCCCCATCCCTTCTTTTGTCTTGCTGCGGTCAGGGATGAAATAAAAGATTGCGTCGCTGGATTTCTGGCTGGTTGAGGGAGAATATTCAATGATCTGTTCCTGAACTGATGTTCCATCACATAGTCCACAAGTAAGAGTTATTGTCAGGGTTTCCTTTTCAGATTGAGAAGAGATCGCTTGATTCACAGAAGCCTTTGCTCGAGGAATCGCACTGTTTTTATCTGGCTCGCCTATATAAAAGTCGACTTTCGTTTTTTGGCCATTAAAAAGGCTATTGAATGAGTTGGATCTCGGGGAGAACACAGCGTTGTAGATTGCATTCGATGCAGGAGAATTAGGGGTCGAGATGGTCTCACGCTTTTCCCCAGATATAACGTCAACAGTCAAGGCCGGTGGCTCTGTCGGGTTGTTCTTCGGACGAGAACTTCCCAGCTTTTGGGGCTTACTATCATTTTCACCTTTTTCTTCCCCGCCACTCTTATCCTTTACACTATCCTGCTGCCGGTCAATTTCTTCCTGCTCGGCTCTCCTCAAAGCCTGTTCCGCCTCCTTACTCCTTTCCATTTCCGAATCATTCCTCCGCTCAACCTCTTCCGTCTCTTCTCTTTTTAAAGCTTGCTCCCACTCCTCAATCTTTTCCTGTTCCTTTCTTCTCAAATCAGGTTCCATCCCACTCAGTCTCTTTTCCTTATCAAACCATCGATCAATCTCTTCCTGCGTTTCCTGATGCCCATCTTTGCTTTGCTGCACGTCCTGATGTGGTGGAGCCACGGGCGTATGAGGCGAATTTCCCGAGGATGGTTCTGTAAGACTGCCAGGATTCGACGAATCTTTCGATATTTGATGAATCGAAAGATATCTGTATGCTGTGGGCAAGGACGTGAGTAAACCGAGAATAATTCCTATCAGTCCCGCCGTTTCCAATATCCTCTTAAGCCACGGACGATAGCTGAAGCTGATTTTCATTTTCTCTTAACTCCAGCTTCGACAGATTTACCGATAAATGACTTCATGCGGGTGCATGGTACCCCTCCACTGCCCCAGACACAATGAATTTGCTTGAGAAATGCCTTGTTCATGGATGATGATGAAGGACCAAGCATGATAGGAAGCCGGTTTTAGGGTTATAGCTGGATGTTGGGCGTTTCGGGTTAAGAACAGACTATCAAACACTGTAGCGTTGACAAGGTTCTATCTGTGGCCAAGTCCGCGAACATCACTGAACCAGCCAGGAAAACGATGTACCGAGGTTTCCACCCATACCATTCGTAAATTCAACTTTTTTAAAACCCAAGGCGTGCAAGCGAGTGAAATCCAGCCTCTTTCCCAGATCATTCGCCGAAACTCGGCCTGCAAGAGCGTACGTGATCAACAGAGTTGTTCCGTCGGGCCCCATGATATCGTGGTTGATTCGATGCCAGCATCAATCATCTTGCTATCAAATTCAGAAGCATAAGCCCTTCTCGCTTCGCGCATTTCCTTCTGTGTTAATTGTAATGGCGCTTGCGCTGGGCTGCTTGTTGCAGGCGGTGCTGTCGGTTGGTTCGCCGGTTGAGTCTGAGAGTCCTTGCTGGCTGCCTCGTCACGTGAATTCTCCACTGTCCAAGTTTGCCCGAGCGCTCCCAAACACCCAATAGCGAGCAGTCCCGCAAGCGTCCATGCAATAGTTTCTCCCTTGATAACTTCTTTCCCACGTATCCATTTGAGAAGAGTTGTGACGATATACGCCGCTCCAATTGCGAACGCACCAACGCTCCAATATTGCGCATCTTTTCCTCCGACCTTATCGAGGCCAAGATTCCCGAGCCATATAAGGCCTAAAGAAAGCAAGAACCCGATGAGGCCGAGGCGGCCGCCTCGCTTCGGCTTTGCGACAACAACGCGTGTGACTGGTAGCGTGCCGGCCCCCGCACCTGGTGAAGCGGATTGGCGCTGCACTGCACCGAGTGCCGTCCCACAAGACGCGCAAAATCGAGCTTGTTCTGAGCCTTCATTGCCGCATTTTGTGCAATACATTTCGGATCTCCTATCCTCACGTGTAAGTGACTGAAACCAAGTCTCTTGTCGGTGAAGCGATCGTATTGTGGGTAGAAGTACGCAATAAGGCAATATCCTATTTTGGGATATCTCTTTCGTTGATTGTACAACCTCGGGCTGGGCCAGCTGCGAGGTGAAATTCTGAAGAGTAGCGAATATGTTAAGCAGTACCGAGCTTTCCTAAAACTCTTGGTCCAAGCCCGCAAAGACTCCGGCCTCACGCAAGTTCAGGTCGCCCGCAAGCTGGGGAAGCCGCAGTCATTTATCTCTAAATGTGAGTCTGGTGAACGAAGGGTTGACTTCGTGGAGCTTCAGCATCTGGCCGAAATCTATAAGAAGCCGCTCTCATTTTTTGAAATCTGAACTGATAGAACAATTCCCGCCCCATTTTCATTCAGCCGAAAGTTGATAGCCGATCCTCTGAACAAATGCGTGTTCACCTGACCCGATCGCCGGATCATGTCCTCGTGTTTTGGGCCATTTTGGCGCCTAAAATAGGTATCACTGGGTCAACGGTCGCAAACCTTGTTCGAGTGTGGTTTTGGGTATTTGGGGTATTTTGGGGTAGGTATAGGCCCTAAAACACCGGTTGCAGCCGTTTTAGACCGATTTTGGCGACGAATTTGCCGGGATCAGGGTAAAGACAGGGGGTCGCGACTAATTCCGTCGCGAAAGCCGGTTTTTACCAAAATTCGGTAGTTGGCCCTGCAAGGGGAGGGAATCGCCGGTCGCGGGTGCCAATTCGCGATGGAGTTTCTCGTCGCCATTCGCCGCGGCAGCGCCGGTGCTATCTGCGCTTCTCTCCTAAAAAGCTCAGGATTCTCGAAACTCCCAATTGTTCTGATATGTTTCAGATACCGGAGTCACGACTCCATATTTGTGCCCTTTGAAGCCCATCCTAAAGGCGCGCATTCTGGTGTCCGCAACTTTTTTGCCTTCCTTTCGTTTTTTTCTCAAACAGTACTTGTGCTGTTCAGCGACATATCTAGCGACCACGCGGCTCGGCACAATATAAAACTCAAACGATGAAGTCGGTTCACAGATCATGACAAAACAATAAAAGAGAGGAGGATCAACCAAACTCTCATGCTTTTTATCCATAATCCATTGGCCCAAAACTTTTCCGTAGACCTTTGATATACTCAATTTTTTACGACTCGTTCGGTACTTGGTCTTGACTTCTAGTTTGTACATCTTCATGGTCTCATGATGTGACACCAAAATGTCCACGCCCTTTGTTCGGCCAAGTGTCTTGTTCGCGTCGTAGCCGTTGAGCACCAACTGGGATAGAACTGCGAACTCCCCTGCGAGAGAAACTGAATTGTTGTCCCTTTTTTGCATGGCATTGGTCAGGACCTTCTCCGTTAAGCCTCTGCGAGTCATATGCTGCCAGTCAAAGACGGCCGAATCAAATCACCCTAATCAGGGTTTAGGCGTAGTGCGTGCGGAGGCGGATGGACGCCATGTGCGGAACGGGCACGTCTTAACCCATTTATAATGTTGAAAGTGAGCTCCCCCGCCCTTATTTCCAACCTTGTGGGGCACGACCTTCCTGCCGCAGCCACAACAATGAAGGTTGCGCTTGCTCCGCGGTATTTTCAGAGCCTTTTGGATGGAAATCTTCATGCGCGCTTTGCCACTCCCGCTCCAGCATTCAATGTTTTTCGCCACTTCAATTTCCTCCGTGCGCCGGACTTTACCACGATTTCGCCCGAGCCCGGCAATGCTTCGTGCTTTACGCTTAAAAACGATGTCTTCACACAAAACCACCAAAAGCTAAAAACCAAAAGCTAAATCCACTTCAATCTCTACTATCCGCCAGCTCTATATTTTTTCGTATGGCTTTTAGTTAGGGTCTGGGAAGAGGTATAGTCTTTGGTTTTTTGCGGGGAAACACAATTTCCGCAGTGATCAACACCGATTTGATTCCACACAAAAGTCGCATCAGCCTACGACATGGCGTCATTATGGCTGTGACAAATTAGTCGTGACATATGCTCTCGGCCGTTGCCTAAAATCATTACAAGCCATATTTGTACCCTTTAAGCCGAGGAGACCTTCGGACTTTGGTGAGAATGCTAGATATCAAACCCGCAGCGTCCCGATCCTTGATGGATCTCAATCTGCCAAGTTCCTTCTTCAAATCATCTGGATCAAGTATTTCAGGTTCGCGTTTTGCGATTTCTGTAATTGCCTGAGCCGCGTGAGTTCTTTCATGGGCGTTGTTGCTACTTAGGCGTCTGTAAAATATGTTTAATACAGCTGGCATTGACCGTGCCATCGCCTTGAGTGCCGCGTTCGCTGGAGTCTCCACGTACCAGTCCTCGTTATACGCCGACAGCTTGATGAGTAAATCGACTGGGACCAGATCGGGTGCGAATTGCGCCAGATTCATGCAAATCGAAGCTGCTGACGACCGAACGGAGAATTCTGAATTGTTTGCCATCCTGCTGAGGATTGAGTGAGTAAAAAGCTTGGGCGCGAACTCAGCGCAAGCCTCAATGGCTGGCAACGCCTTCCAAAGAGTATCTTGATCCTCACAATCCTGGTAGTTGAGAAGCTCTTGTAAAAGCTCATTGC
>Ga0206833_1057_pt1 | contig 29132 bp, 23 predicted proteins | sample Alteio_BWOrgCont_32_FD_152891 | JGI IMG/M metagenome (GOLD analysis project Ga0206833, IMG submission 152891) | Enriched cells from forest soil in Barre Woods Harvard Forest LTER site, Petersham, Massachusetts, United States -... | ecosystem: Environmental > Terrestrial > Soil > Temperate forest >... | reverse complement strand
AGTAGGCGGACACGTTAAGAAAGTTAATACTAATGACCATAGCCATTTTATAATACCACTATGCCATGAATGCAATAACAAGCCCGACGATGAAATTTTTGAGATAACTTCTACTGATGACTTGACTTCCGCTTATTGTTTATGATTCCCCCTTGTGATTTAGGTCAAATGCTTGAAAACGATTTGCTAGTTCTTCCATTTTGGATTCATTGAACCGCTTTATAATTTCAATACTATCTACACCGTTTGGATTATCTAAAGCATTAAGAATATCTCCTTTGCCACCTAAAAGAATTATAGTGTCTTTTAGTAATTTTATATAGTCTGTCATGTTGGAATTAATTAAAAAGATTATTAGTACCTTTGATTTCACAAAAGCGAATAAGGGCTTTTAAATTCTTGGAAATCTATGCGCTAACAGGATTTCCAGCTAAAATCAGGCAATTCTGCCATGGCATTCTGTTACCATAAAGATAAGTATTATTTATTAAATCGTCCCACCCTTCTGCTCTAAATAGCTACAATTTGTAGGTTTTTCATAGATAAATTATTAGTACGTTTGTATTATCAATAATAACAAACTATGCAATAAAACCATAAAGGACTAACAATATCAGCGTTAGCTTACTTGTTACTGGAAACTACGACATCTCCGGCAATCTACAAGGATAAGTTATACGCTCACGCGAACAGCGTGGGCTTTACTTATTTGTGGATTAGGTGCGTCGTAGTACCTCGGTAACGATAAGATAAATGTCCCACGCTGCTTATTTATATAAACCTCCTGTTCGGGACATTGGGGAAGCAAAAAACAAAATGCCCCATGAAAACAAAAACAATTACAGCATCATTGCTATTTACAATGATGTTAGGACTTCAAAACGTAAGCGGTCAAATCCAGCAAACACAGACAGTACAAACAACGCAATCACAACAAACGCAAAATCCAAGCTCTTCTGATGGAGAAATGCGTTGTGTGAAAAAAGGAGATTTCAATATTTCCCTTAAGTTGGGTTATCTCACAGTATATGATTTAGACAATTCATTCTCAAATGGAGGAACGCCCATAAGTTTAGAATTGGGGTATGCAGTGTCCGACCATGTAATTATTGGGATAGAGGCAGGAGAGTTTAAATTGCAAACTCCTACAACAAATATTCCTGCGGTAGTGATATATCCGTATTATAACACCTATTATCCGGATACAATTTCGGCTGCATATTCATATTATTATTCCTATTCTGTGATTTACTATATGGCTGACCTCCAATGGCACTGGTTAAATGAAAAGAGCATCTCTTTATATTCGGGCCTGGCAGTAGGTTCATCGAGTGTCTCAAGCACATTAGTTATTGAATCAGGCAATCCTACCGAAACTTCTCAACCTTCAATTAATGCACTTACATATCAATTAACAGCTTTGGGGTTTAGAGCTATGGGCAAGCACGTTGGAGTTCATTTAGAACTAGGGTATGGAATAATGGGAATTACTTCCGGTGGATTTGATTTAAAATTTTAACTCAAAAATAAGATGAAAATATTTGCAATCATATCATTCGTATTTTTTACTACTTGTGTTTATTCGCAGACCACAGAGTTAGAATATAATTACATAATAAATGGATATAAAATTCAGGTGCTTACACAAGGAGGCGACTTGAAAAAAGGATACACTTTGAAGAACTATGGGGAAATAAAATTGAATTTGTCAGATGGTCCTATAGGTATAGAGTTTAATGTTTTATCGCACGATAGTGCTAACAAAGCCGCTGCTATAATGGCTATTTATAAAAAATATACCAAGGCAGGAATCGTATCTGACTTAGAGTATTATTGTATCCCAATAGGAGATGAAAATATATTATGGAATAGGACAATAGCACAATTGAATGCTCATTACAACAACTATAAAGGAAAAGAACTTTACGAAGCTATGTTGATGGCCTTTATGCGGTTTTCATCCAAGTTAGCTATTAAATAAATTCATAAGCTATGATTACACAAAACAATAAATCAGGAGCCATAGTCCGACAGTATGCGAGAGCTTTAACCGAACTTGACGTAGACCTCATTCGTCCGGTCCTTCATCCTAAGTTCAAGTTCGTATACCGGATTAAGGATAATGAGGAACACACAGTGAGCATAAGAAAATACATAAGTCACTTGTCCGGAACTTTCCCGGCGATGAGGGCGGAAGAGGTTTCCATACAAACGGAATTTTTCAGTATGAAAATTAACCAGCAGGAAAGATTATGTATATGGCTATTGCCGTCCCATGATAGGCGAATTATCTACCCGCTGGATTCTGAATTAGCAGAAGAAGCCCGGCTACCGGTGACGGAAACTAAGTTCATCATGCTTCCAAAGTTGAAAGATGGCTTACTATACAAAATTGAATGTTATAATACTGTAGGATATTTTTGAAACTATGAATACACAAAATAAAAACGAGCTTGACCAGGAAATAATCCTTGAAGCCCTTAACTATTACAAGACATCAACCTTGGACAGGGACAAGATTAAAAGGATTGAAGCTTCCATCAAACAGGTGGAAGCAAAAATGCCTGAGCAGCCTAAAGTGGTTTCTCAAAAACACACGACTACTAACAACGAACGTACTTATCATTTTATAGAGCCAATAGAAAAGGTGAACAAAACCATGCACCAAAATATGACATTTCAGGAATTAGCGAAGCAGCAACAGGAACGGCAACTCAAGAGGCGCCCGCATACATTAAATCAAATGCGAGCGCAAGCACTTAGGGTCAGGGGAGACTTTTCTACAAATGAAGAAGCCTTGAAATTCGTTAATACTCTCAGTGATGAGGAATACATGGATTATATTAATGGTAAAACAAAAATCCCGCCACAGAGCAGGATTTAAGCTGGGCCGATAGACTGACACAAAGGAAAGAATTCACCCATGACCACAAAGTTACCTATTATTTATTTAAAAATAAAGTCAGCTGAGGATTCGGTGTATCGATTAAAGACAACAATGGCTGCTCTAGCCAGGTCAACTTTACCCTTACCCAGCCGGCTCCTCTGCGGGTAACTGTCAGTGCCATAACAGAAGTGCATTGAATTTAAATAAGATAATGAACTCCATATATCAAAAATGTTATATATTTGTTTTTGTAATCTAATCAAAGGCTTTATATAAGTTTATTCAAATCTTTCTGATTTGAGACTTCGACCTGAGGTATTAATATAAGGTCAACCCATTCAGTACTGTATTTTTTGCCATTTACTTTTTGTAATAGGCAAACTAAGGTCCTAATAATTTTTTCTAACTTAATTTTCGCATTATGAAAAAACTACAGCTTTTCTCTTATCTGCTCCTATTTGGAACCCTGACAAACGCACAATATTCAGATATATCATTCAATAACACAAATGGTAAAACCCCTTATGGAAATGTCATCATCTCAGGAACTAAACTATACGGCATGACCTCGGCCGGAGGTTCAAATGGTGTTGGATGCATTTACTCAATTGGTACGAATGGTTCAGGATACCTCGACTTACATGATTTTACATTAATGACAGGCGAAACCCCGCACGGAACATTACTGCTCTCTACAACAGGTGATAGTCTATTTGGTATGACAAATCAAGGAGGAACGGGAAGTGATGGCGTTATCTTCTCAATCACAACAACTGGCAGCAATTATACTGTTCTGCATAATTTCAATGGCACAGCGGGAAAAAATCCGATGGGTGCATTAATACTTAATGGCAAAACATTATACGGTATGACAGCAACTGGAGGAGCTAATAGTGATGGATGCATTTTTTCTATAACAGTTACTGGAGGCAGCTATGCAGATATATATGATTTTAATGGCACAGCTGGTTCCGTACCACATGGGTCTTTAACATTTTCGGTTACAAAAGATAGTTTGTTTGGAACAACAACTGGAGGAGGTGCAAACAGTGACGGCGTGATTTTCTCAGTTACCACGACCGGAAGTTACTATACCGATTTACATGATTTTAACTCTACTGCGGGAAAAACGCCCCAAGGCTCACTAATTCTTTCTGGAAAAACATTATATGGCATGGCCTCGGCCGGAGGAGCAAATAGTGACGGATGTATTTATTCGATAACAGTAACCGGAGGCAGTTATAATGACTTATATGATTTCACCGGAACCTATGGGTCTGTTCCAATTGGCGACTTACTGCTATCGAATGGAGTTTTCTTTGGTTTAACTTCAACTGGAGGAGCAAATAGTGACGGAGATTTATTTTCCTTACATAAGGATGGGACAGAGTTTTCAGATTTATATGATTTTAATAGCACTCATGGAGCCACACCTTATGGTTCAGTAATATTATCATCAGGTATTTTGTATGGCATGACCACATCGGGAGGCTCAAGCAGTGATGGGGTTATTTTTAACTATACGATTTGTAATACAAGTGCATCAACAAGTGTTGCTACAAATGTATCTTGTAATGGAGGTAGTAATGGAAGTGCATCGGTAAGCGGTTCAGGAGCAAGTTCACTTCCATTTTCTTATTCATGGTCTAATGGTCAAACCAACGCTACTGCAACTGGCTTGACGGCCGGAACTTATACAGCAACCGTAACTGATTTCTATAGTTGCTCAGCAACAGCGACCGTAAGTATAACGCAACCCATAACTTTAAGCGTAACTGCGAGTGCCAAAAATTCTGCTGTTTGTCCTGGAAGTTCAGATTCACTATTCTCAACACCAAGTGGAGGCACATCTCCATATACCTATGCCTGGAATCCAGCACCATTTGCCGATATGAGTTGTAGCAGTTGCCAAAAGACACAATGCTATCCATTTGGGACAACATTTACAATAACTGTAACGGATAAAAATGGCTGTACAGCTACCGCATCAGTTAATGTTACTATTCACCCATTCCCTTACGTAACTATTACGGGTCCCATAAACCCAATTGCACCGGGTCGTTCTGATACTCTTATTGCTTCGGCCGTAGGTGCTACTTATTTATGGAGTAACTCATCTACTACAAGCAGTATTATAGTTTCTCCAAGCGTATCAACAACTTATAGCGTAACCGCTACTAACACTTATGGGTGTTACGATACAGCCCATTATACAATTGATACAAATAGTGTCGGTAATGGAAGAAGTAGCAGTAGTCCAATTCGAATTGTTCCAAGTAGTAGCGTTACTATGCAATCATTTAGTACTTTAGATAGTGTAGTCTGGTTCTCATTTGTCCCTACGGATTCCAATAATCAAATTATTGCCAACTCTGCATTCTTAGGTTATCCTGTTCCTCATGTTCATCGACTAACTTTATATAATAGTTCGCTTGGAATGATTGTAGATGAGCCAATGCCCGATATTCAAGGTGCAAACCAAATACGGATTGATATTTCCCATTTAGCTATTGGGAGTACTTATTATTTATGTGCTTCTAGAGCACCGGCACACGCCAATATGCCAGGTTGTAACCCTACCGGTGATATTTGTAATAAAAGTCAGCGATGGAGTTTCCAAATGGCTTTCCGCACTGTTCCTGTTTTTGTACCAGACGATTCAGACGCAGAGGCACCTGGTATAAACCAGTTGTATTATGAATGTAGGGGACAGATTGTGGACATAAATCAAATTCCTAGATTTGATATTAAAGCATATACAACAAATGCTTCACCTGCTGTTTATGCTTCCGATTCTGCGGTCTCTTTCGTGTATAGCCGTATGGATACAATTTTCACAAAAATTGACACGGTGCAACGAGTAGATATGATTCTTACAGGAACAGGTGTACAGCCATCTCAACCTGTATTTAAGATGCAGGAGGATTCTGGTGCTGGATACCTGAATTATATTCGCGGCTCTATCCCTGATGGTGTTTATAAAGTTGAAGGTTATTCCAGGCTAGTATATAAAAATGTGTATTCAAATGTTGATATGCACGTTTATAGTAATACCGCTGGAACAAAATTCTATTTTGTTTGTAATCCAGCTGGTGGGGGTGTTGGTGCCGGAAATCCTGCCAGTATTGAGCTTGAATTTAAAGGCGCAAACTCAGTTTCTGTTACGGGAGGTGGTTCTCTAGAAGTCGCTACCGATTTTGGAAACCTATCATTTGCTCCTGGTTACGCATATACTGATTCTACAGGTATCGTTAAACCAAAATCCTGGCAGGCATATTTTGTAGCTGTTAACTCAAATACTGTAAAATTCAATACCGGAAGTTATAACACGAGTGAGCCACTTGTTATAGAAGTTGATAGGGGGCATTTGTCTCCACCTGTTCCACCGTATTATAACCTTTTATGGAGTACTTATTGCGGAGGCTCCAATGATGATTGCTTCTATGCTTTAGCAAATGACGCTGTGGGTTCTAACACGATAGCAACAGGATATACATTAAGTTCTAATTTTCCAGTTTCATCTGGTGCTTACAAAGGCACATTAGGTGCAACAGGGATTACGAATGCTGTAATTGCAAGCTTTAATTCTAATAATGTAAGAAATTGGTCAACATTTTTTGGCGGCAAAATTGCGACCGACGAAGATTATGGGAGGGCAGTTACAGTAGACATTAGCTCTAATGTATATGTAACTGGAAGTACTATGTCATCCGATTTTCCACATCTTATTCCTAGCGGGGCCTTTAATAACCCAGGTGGCTATAATGGCACACCTTATGATGCATTTGTAACAGAGTTGAATGAAGCGGGGGCATTAGTCTGGTCAACCTATTTTGGAGGAGTTGGCAGTCAAGTGGGTCTTGGAATAGCAGTTGACGCATCTAAAAACTTGTACGTAGTAGGTGGGCAAGAGGGATATGTTACTAGTTCAGCTATACCTACATATACTGTATCAGGGGCTTTTAATTCAACTTCGGGTACAGGATGGATGGCAAAATTTAATTCCTCACATGCCATTGTTTGGGCAACTGACATTGGCGGAAATAATGGTGCAAATTCCGTAGACGATAAGCTTTATGGTTGTAGTCTTGACCCAAGTGGCTCCCACTTATATGTAACAGGTGATGTTCAAGAAAGTGGTTTTCCAGTTAATGGTCCAAGTCCTATATTGAGCTTTACTCCCGGCGCACAAGCCAATGCTGTTGTAGCACAAATTAATTGTTCAAGCCTTGCAATGGATTGGGCTACCTATTATGGCGGAGATGGCTATGATAGAGGTATTGCTATAGTGGCAAGCCCTCAAGATGGTAATGTATATATTACAGGAGAAACGAGCAGCCCAGTTACTTCAGTTTCAATACCAATAAGTACTAATTGTTGTGGGTACCCTACATATCAAGCGACATTGGGAGGAACTGGGCAAACCAATGCATATATAGCCGGATTTAGCCAATCATCGGGAGCGATGGTATATGGTACTTATTTTGGTGGAAATGCAATTATATTTGGACAAGGTATAGCATGGAATAACGGTTTATATATTACCGGACTGTCATATTCAGGTGGTTTACCTACACCTGCTGGTAACCCTTCTAATACCTGGAATGTAACTTCTATACCAGGCACACAAGTCAATACTTTCGTTGCCTGTTTTCCATATAGTCTTACAAATGCAACTCACCGTTTAACATATAATTGGGGAACATATTTTGGAGGAAACGGTTCTGACAACGCATTTGCCGCAATGACTACCAATACCGACCTATTTATAGCTGGATGTACTACTAGTTCACAAAGTGGCTCTAATAAATTCCCATTAGATTATTCAGGGACACCAACACCATGGTATCAACCCACATATAATGGAGGTCCTATTGAAGGTGATGCATTTATCTCTGAGTTTTTATTAGCTCCAACTTTAGTAGGAGCAGGAATAAATGATATAATTAATTCAGAAAATGAAATCACTATATATCCCAATCCAACCTCACAAGACATAACGGTACAAATGGAATCGGAAAGTGAGCAAGATATGTTATTCACCATATTTAATCTGCTTGGAGAACCAGTATATTGCAATACATTTAAAGAACTTTCAGGTATGATAAATCAGAAAATTTCATTATCTTTGTTACCGAGTGGCATTTATATTTTACAAGTGAAAGCAGGTGAAAATATTTATCATTCGAAAATTATTAAACTGCAATGATTTTCATAATATCTACTGATGTATAGTTCACTTAAAAGACTGTGTATTTCAATTTGTGCATCGCTTTGTTTTATAGCGTTACCAAGCGATGCACAATATACTATACTCCATAATTTCAATGGTATAATGGGTGCAGAATTTAATCGCTATGCTGATTTTCCATCTGGCTCTCTAACGCTTTCAGGAAATATGTTGTATGGCATGACAAGGTATGGGGGAGCGTATAATTATGGTTGTATTTTCTCTATAGATACCAATGGCAATGAATACAAAGACTTCCATGATTTTGATAGCATAACTGGTAAAAATCCTTATGGTTCATTAACTTATGCTTCGGGAATATTGTATGGGATGACAGAAGCCGGTGGAGCATCTAACTTTGGTTGTATTTTTCGCATTGATACCAATGGTAACGCATATAGGGATATGCTTGATTTCAACGACACAAATGGAGCAAATCCTTATGGCTCATTAACTCTTTCAGGAAATAAGTTATATGGTATGACTTGGCAGGGAGGTCATACTCTTGGGTGTATTTTCTCCATCGACACAAACGGAAGTGAATTTAAAGATATTTATAAGTTTAATAGAAGTAGTGGTTATAATCCTTACGGGTCATTAATTATTTCAGGGGGCCAGTTATTTGGCATGACATGGGAGGGAGGTATGTTCGGTAATGTATTCTCTATAGATACCAACGGGAACGAGTATAAAAACCTACATGATTTCGGTGGAATAGGTGACGGGGCAGGTCCATATGGTTCATTAGTGATTTCGGGAAGCGTGTTGTATGGAATGACAACTGGAGACGGAAATGCAGGCCCCGGTCAATTCGGTAATATTTTTTCCATTGATACCGATGGCAATGCGTATAAAGACTTACTTAATTTTGGCGGTGCAACTGGAGGTGCAGACCCATACGGTTCATTGACTCTTTCTGAAGGTATCTTGTATGGGATGACATTATCAAATATTTTTTCTATAGATACGAATGGGAATGTATATAAGGACTTATTCAAATTTACTAATTACACAACTGGCAGCTCTCCATTTGGGGATTTAACTCTTTCTGGCAATATGTTATATGGGATAGCAGATAATGGAGGGACAGATAGTGTCGGAGTTATTTTCAGTTTAAATTACGTTACCGCTGGAATTGATAATTTAATACCAGCTCAAGGGGCCATAAATGTTTATCCGAACCCCAACAACGGCAGATTTACTTTATCATTATCAAACATTAATGCAGTATGTAATATAGAAATATACAATCTGCTTGGGGAAAAAGTATACACCGGAATTTTGCAGCAAACTAAAACAAATACTATTAACTTAATTGGGCAGCCGAGCGGTGTTTATTTCTACCGGGTATTAAAAGAAAGTGGGGCGATAGTGGGAAGCGGGAAGGTGGTTATTCAGTAATAAAATAGGCTGCCGAAACTTTCTGCGTTATTTCTGAAAGCTATTTTCAGTCGTTTCTTTTACATGTTTAAGTCCGTATAAGGTTTTTTAATCAAATAAAAAAAGCAGTATATTTATGCTTAATTTGAATGGACGAAGAACCAACCCCTCCTTTCAAAGAACAACATGAACTCAATAGAGTTACATGCCTGTAAGGGGGCATCATGCCCTTACTTAAGTATAAACGGTAATAATCTTGTGATTGCTTTCCTTTGTGGGATGGCAATAGGCATATGTGCGTATGCCATAACAACAAAATAAACATCCTATTCATACTTTAGTTCAAAAGCGAGGTTGTCCTCGCTTTTCTTTTTTAAATATACTGCTCGTTTCTTTTTTCCGTTATTTTTGTTTCCATTTTTAGGTAATCATTTCAAAAATTCCGTTACTTAATATTCAAAATCCTGTCACTTTAGGGATAGGTGCGAAATCCAATTTTATAATTAATTGATTTTAAATACATTGTGAAAATACTTCCTGTTATTAACAGGAAATAACAGAGAAGGAGGTCGAAAAACCATCTAGTAGTGTCTTTAAAATGGGATGTTGTATTATCATTTCTCATACTGCAAAAATACTGTAAATAGAATCGTATTTTCAAAAGTCATTGACTTTTGTCGGAGCCCGACCGGCAATCATAAAAGTCAATAGCCTTCCAGGGGTCTTTTAAAAACCTTAGCCACTTCCCAAATCACTATTCCGGCACTCACTGATATATTTAAGGAGTGCTTGGTCCCGAATTGGGGTATTTCTATACATCCATCGCAAACATCTATTACGGCTTGTTCTACCCCGCTTACTTCATTGCCAAATACCAAAGCCATTTTAGCTGAGTCGGGTGCGAACTTATCGAGCATTATACTTTGGTCCGCTTGTTCAACGGCATAAGTTTTATAGTCTTGGGCTTTCAATTTGTTTACAGCCTCCAATGTAGTTTCAAAGTATTTCCAGCTGACGGTTTCTGTTGCACCCAAAGCTGTTTTTTGTATTTCCCTGTGCGGTGGTTGGGCCGTTACCCCGCATAGGTAAATGGCTTCCACTAAAAAGGCATCGGCGGTGCGGAAAACAGAACCTATATTATTCATACTGCGGACATTATCAAGCACTATCACCACCGGAAGTTTAGAGGCCTTTTTGAACTCCTCAGTGGTCTTGCGTTTGAGGTCGTCCATAGATAGTTTGCGCATGATACTTTCTAATTTGTTTTATTTACCAGAGATCTCATAGATTATATTTATAGTATCCATATTTTGTAATTTAATCTGTGAAATCTGTGGCAGTCCGATTTAAATAGAATCCAAAGATAATTCTTACTTTTGGGCTAACAAGTTTTCCTATGAAAATAATAGAATGTCCGCGCGATGCGATGCAGGGAATAGATGATTTTATTCCTACCGATAAAAAAGTAAACTATATCAATTCACTACTCAAAGTAGGGTATGATACTATTGACGTCGGTAGCTTTGTATCGCCCAAAGCTATTCCGCAAATGCGGGATACAGCGGAAGTATTAAAAAAAATCGACCTCTCGAATACTAAAAGCAAATTGCTTGCCATCATAGCTAATATTCGCGGGGCAAAAGATGCCGTTCAGTTTGATGAAGTGAATTACCTCGGTTTCCCTTTTTCAATTTCTGAAACATTCCAAATACGGAATACCAACTCCACCATTGCAGAATCATTGGTGAGGGTAGAAGAGATACAGCAGGAATGCATAAAGCATAAAAAGGAGCTGGTAGTATATCTGTCCATGGCATTCGGTAATCCATATGGCGATGCATGGAACAGTGACATTGCCATACATTGGTCTCACAAATTGCATGAAATGGGTATCCGTATTATTGCCCTTTCCGATACGATCGGAGTCTCCGATCCAGAAAATATTACAACACTTTTTTCTGCCTTGATTCCTGAATTGAAGGATGTAGAATTTGGTGCACACCTGCATACTACTCCCGATAAATGGGAAGAAAAAGCAAGGGCTGCCTATGATAGTGGTTGCCGCCGGTTTGATTCTGCCATTAAAGGTTTTGGAGGATGTCCTATGGCGAGTGATAAACTTACCGGTAATATGCCGACGGAAAACCTATTAAGCTATTTCAAGAAACAAAATATTCCTACGAATATAGATATAAAAGCCTTTGCAGAATCTATGCTAATAGCGGGCGAAGTTTTTCCGCATTAAGAGGAAATACTGCCTGGTGTATACAATAAAAAAGTCTGCCGAAGCAGACCTTTTCATGAAAACTGAGTGCCAGGGGCACCCCAAGAAGTTTATGCTTTTCAGTTGATCGAAATTACTACAGTGTTATAGGAAGAAATATGATAGACATCATACTAGAATGAGATTTTTGTCATGAGGGTGCAATAATGTCTTTTATTATCCACTGATGAGAATAGACTTTAAATTAGGGTGAAAGAGTAAAATCGCTTTATTTAGATAGCTCAACTGCCATTTATTCATATTTTAATAGCTTTGCAAGTCTTTATTAAAGCAAAATAGTATATATGCAAACTCTTTCATCGCGCCTTGCCAGTCTTTCTGAGTCTCAAACCTTAGCTATGACAAGACGCAGCAGGGAACTAAGGGCTCAGGGAATAGATATAATCAACCTAAGTATTGGAGAACCCGATTTCCCTACACCCCAGGTTATTAAAGATGCCGCAAAAAGGGCTATAGATGAAGACTTTAGCCATTATACGGCAGTGTCTGGGTATTTGGAATTAAGGCAGGCTATTGCCAAGAAATTTAAACGCGACAATAATCTTGATTTTGATGCCGACCAGATAGTGGTATCTACCGGTGCAAAACAATCCATTGCCAATGTTGTATTGAGTATGATAAACCCGGGAGATGAAGTGCTGGTTCCTGCTCCTTATTGGGTAAGCTACATAGAGATCATTAAACTTGCAGAAGGTAAACCCATAGTAGTGGAGGCAGGAATAGAAAATGACTTCAAGGTTACTGCAAGCCAATTGAAAAAGGCTATTACTCCACGCACAAAAATGATGATCTTCAGTTCTCCGTGCAATCCTTCTGGTTCGGTATATTCTCAAAAAGAACTGGAAGAGATTGCTGTTGTGTTTGCTGCTTACCCCGAGATATATATTATCTCAGACGAGATATATGAGCATATCAATTATATTGGTGGGCATTATAGCATTGGTGCAATTGCTTCTATAAAGGATAGGGTAATCACAGTAAACGGCCTTTCGAAAGCTTTTGCTATGACAGGTTGGAGGGTAGGTTGTATTGGTGCGAGCAAAGAAATTGCCAAAGCTTGTGATAAGATGCAGGGACAAATAACCTCTGCTACGTGCTCTATTGCTCAAAAAGCCGCATATACTGCAGTCCTTCTCGACCCTTCTGCCACTTATGAAATGCGAGATATATTTAAAAAACGCAGAGACAGGGTACTCAGTTTGATGAAAGAAATACCAGGATTGAAAACAAACGTTCCTGACGGAGCATTTTATATTTTCCCTGATATTACCTATTACATTGGAAAGTCGTATGATGGCACCCTGATAAAAAATGCTACCGACCTTTGTTTTTATTTGCTGGATAAGGCACTTGTTGCACTGGTTCCCGGAGCAGCTTTTGGAAACGATAATTATATTCGTTTTTCTTATTCAGCATCGGAAGAGGTGTTGGTGGAGGCACTAAAAAGAATGAAAGAAGCACTTGCAAAACTGAAATAGTATACTAACGTGGATTCGAAAGAACTTAAAAAAATATTTGATTCGTTTAATAAACTGAAAGTACTGATCATTGGTGATTTGATGCTGGATGTTTATTATTGGGGCGATGTAAGCCGTATTTCTCCGGAAGCACCGGTGCCCATTGTAGCGGTGAGCAAAAAAGAAAGCCGCATGGGTGGTGCGGGTAATGTAGCTATCAACATACAGGCTATGGGTGCTATCCCTATTCTGTGCAGTGTTATTGGTGATGATACCAATGGCGAAAAACTGGTAAAAATTCTAAAGGATAAAAAGCTTCCTATAGGTGGTATATTAAAAACAGAAGACAGACCCACCACTACTAAAACAAGGATCATTAGCAGTAACCATCATATTGTCCGTATTGATGATGAAACAGAAGATCAAATCGGGGATAAACAAACGAAGAGACTTTTAGATCAGGTTCAGAAATTCATTGTCGGTGGTATTGACGTCATCATTTTTGAAGATTATGATAAGGGTGTTATATCATCCACGTTAATCAAGAATGTGATTGCATTGGCGAAAAAGCATAAAATTCCAACCGTTGTTGATCCTAAAAAGAAAAATTTCATGGATTATAAGGAGGTGACTTTATTCAAGCCTAACCTGAAAGAACTAAAAGAAGGCCTTAAGGTAGATGTGCAAGCAGGAGATATTAAACAAGTACAAACCGTTACCGATCAATTTCGGAAATCACAGAAAATTGCAAATATATTAGTAACGTTGTCTGAATATGGAGTATTCATCAATTCAGATAAGGAAAAGAAATTAGTTCCGGCGCATATCCGCAATATATCGGATGTTTCGGGTGCGGGAGATACGGTAGTAAGTTTAGCTGCTTTATGCTGTGCATTGAATTTGCCACCCATACAAATTGCGTTTCTATCTAATTTGGCGGGTGGGCAGGTCTGCGAAAAAACCGGTGTTGTTCCGGTAGATAAAAAGCAATTATTTGAAGAAGCTCTCCAGTACATGAATAATAAATAAATGAGCACTGCTTCTCCCATAATACCATACGACGACCTTAACCTGGGCAAGAAGGAACAGGTCCGCAAGATGTTTAATACCATTGCCGGCAGGTACGATTTCATGAACCGCCTTCTCACCATGCGCATTGATGTTTTATGGAGAAGGAAAGCCGTACGATTAGTAAAGGACTATCCCCATGAAACAATACTTGACCTGGCTACAGGGACAGGAGATTTTGCTATAGAACTGGCGAAGCTGAAACCTATAAGGATCACTGGTATTGATATAGCTGAAAAAATGCTGGAGATAGGCAGAGAAAAAGTGAAACAAAAAGGCTTATCCGGTAAAATAGAATTGATGGAAGCAGATTCTGAAAACCTTCCTTTTCCGGATAACAGTTTTGATTTGGCAAGTTCAGCTTTTGGGGTTCGGAATTTTGAAAATTTAAATAAAGGCTTGTCAGAGATACACCGTGTTTTAAAGCCTGGCGGAAGCATACTAGTGTTGGAAGCATCTGAGCCCTCCAGTAGGCCGCTCAAAAAGCTTTATAAGGCGTATATGAGCAAAATTTGCCCGGCTATTGGTGGTGCATTTTCTGAAAACAAGGCATATGACTACCTCAATAGGTCCGTTGCTGCATTTCCATCGGGAAAGAATTTTGAGGCAGAATTAGTAAGGGCAGGATTTAAGGATACGCAATTTATCCCCTTAAGCATGGGCGTTACTTCAATTTATATTGCAAAGAAATAGCATATTGGGAAATAAAATACTACTGTAACCGTTATTTACGAATATGTTTGGACCGATCCGTGTATTTTGTTCTGTATTGCTAAAGCAAAAAAGACGCTTCAAAAGTGTGGCTGTTTTGCTATTGCTCTTATTGGCAGGTAATGTTCAAAGCCAGCAAACAATTAATCTGCCTGACTATACACACAAGCATTTACATTTTGGATTTATTATAGCTGTAAACACGGCCAGTTTTTACATAGCTCCTACACCTAATTTGGCGGGAAAATTTGAAGATACACTGAAAACGATCAGGTCTGTTCCTCAGACCGGATTCGACTTAGGTATTGTTACCGAATTAGGTATATCCAGGTATCTGAAATTCAGGTTTGTTCCATCTTTGGGTTTTACCGATCGTGAGTTGGCTTATTTTTTCGAAAGCCGTACAGATACATTTACTGCTACCAAACAGATACAGTCCGTTTTCCTGAATTTTCCGATGGATTTGAAATTAATATCCAAGCGACTAAATAATTTTGAGGCTTACGTGCTTGGCGGAGTAAAGTATGCAAAGGATCTATTCTCTCAGAAAGACGTTAACCAGCAGCTTGCCGGAGCCAATGCTACTATAAGGCTATTACCGAATGACTGGTACTATGAAGCCGGGGGAGGAATTGAGTTTTATTTGCAATTCTTCAAATTTGGGTTAGAACTGAAAGTATCGCAGGGAACGCGCAACCTGATAGTGCCGGACAACAGTGTTTATACGCAATCCATACAATCACTCAAATCCAAAACCTATCTTCTGTCCTTTACCTTCGAAGGGTAATTAAGCCATTGCAGGTACTTCTATCTTAGCGTTTGTTTTCTTAATTGCATTAATACCACCTTCCACGTTCGTAAGATTAACAAAACCATTCTTTTTTAAAATCGAGGTGCCGATCATGGAGCGATAGCCACCTGCGCAATAAACATAGTAATGCGCATTTTTATCTAAGGTGTTCATTTCTTCCTGTAGTTTGCCTAATGGAATTGCAATAGCATCTTTAACAGTTCCTTGTGCCACTTCTCCATCATTCCTGATATCTAAGGAATACCCTTCTTTTTCAATGTTTTTAGCAAACTCATCAGCTGAAACGCAATGTATGGTTTTCACTTTTTGTCCCGCTTCTTTCCATGCAGTAACACCGCCATTCAAATAGCCCTTTACTTTATCATATCCTACTCTGCCTAATCTTAATACCGATTCCTTTTCTTTACCTTCTTCACATACTAATACCAATGGCACATTATCAATAATAGTTCCAACCCATACTGCAAAATCGCCATTCAGGCCAATATTTAATGATCCGGGAATATGTCCTTTTGCATATTCTGCCGGCATGCGGGTATCAAGTACCATAGTTCCGGCTTCCTGTTCTTTTATAAAATCAGCAGTGGAGAGGGCATGAACATTATGTCCCAATAAACTGTCCATATCTTCTTCATACCCATTGCGGTTTATTTTAGCATCCATAAAGAAATATTTGGGCGGAGTTGCTAACCCAGTAACCATAGTTTCGATAAAGGTTTCACGATCCATAGGCTGAAGCGCATAGTTATTCTTTCTTTGTTCGCCAATAGTGGTGGTGGTTTCTTTTCCGATGTTTTTGCCGCAAGCTGAACCTGCACCGTGACCGGGATATACAATTACATCATCTGATAATTTTTTCAGTTTTTCAACAGAATCATACATCATAGATGCCAATTGGTCTTTTGTTAAAGTTTCATTTGCAGCCAGATCAACTCTACCCACATCTCCTACAAATAAAGTATCTCCGGAGAATAATGCATAAGGCTTACCAGTAGCATTTATAGCTAAAAAACAAGAAGATTCCTTGGTGTGCCCGGGTGTATGCAATAGTTGTATCTTTTCATTTCCAAGTGGAAATTCTTGCATATCGGCAGCTACAATAATATCATAAGAAGCCTTAGCTGTAGGTCCGTAAACGATCTTAGCACCTGTCTTTTTTGCAATATCTATATGGCCGGAAACAAAATCGGCATGGAAATGAGTTTCGAAAATATATTTGATCTTGGCATTTCTGGCTTTTGCTATTTCCAGGTATTCCTGAATATCACGCAAAGGGTCAATGATTGCAGCTTCTCCTTCTGATTCAATATAGTATGCAGCTTGTGCGAGGCATCCGGTATAGATCTGTTGTATGTACATAAATAGAGTTATAAATTGATGCAAATTTAAGAAAGAAAATCGTAAGGGTAAGTGAGTCTACTCACTAAAATATTAAAAGCCTAATTTTCCTCTTGTTTTCTTCTTTTCAGAGTGTATTTTCTTCGCTTTTAACCTTTTTAGCTGACTTTGTTTGCTTCTTTTGGTCGGAATGCGTTTCTTCTTTCTTTTAAAAGCTCTTTCCAAAAGGTCATAAAACTTCGCTATGGTATTCTTTTTGTTTAAAAGTTGACTACGGTCTTCCTGGGATACAATTTTCAGAATACCTTCTTTGTTTATGAACCCCTCTAGTTTTTTCGTAACTAAACTTTTTTGTTCTTCGTTAAGCAAAGAAGAATTCAAATAATCAAAATGAAGTTCTACCTTCGTAGATAATTTATTAACGTTTTGACCGCCTTTTCCACTACTTCTGCTTGTTGTGAACTTCCATTCGGAAGAAAAATCGGTATCTCTGATGCTGTACATTCGGAAAGAATAATTAGACAAATTGCAAAAATACGTAAAAGCTTTACATGCCTGATTTTTCTATGCTTTTGCATTTCGGGGATAGCTCAGAATAGCCAGGCATACTATGAGAATAAACTGGCTACCTATTTTTCAAAAGATCATAAGGTAAAGGAAATGGTATCAATAACTGAAAACGGGATCTCAATTTCTTCGGAGGAGCCTAATGAACCTCGCATATCTTTAAATTGGCAAGAGGTAAATATACTTGCACCTATAATCAGCGTTATGCCTGAATCTGAATTAAAGAAACTGGTAATAGATAAAAAAGATAGTCTACAATTCTATATCAATAAGGATTCGATAAAAGAACGAACCCGGCCGCATTCTTTGAAGGGTATGAAAATAGCTATAGACCCGGGGCATATTGGCGGTGCCTACCATATGGGCGAGACGGAAAGCAGGTGCATGACGTTGGCAATAGATAGCACTAAACAAATTCAGCTGGTAGAGGGCAACCTTACTTTTTTTACGGCTCTTTTATTGAAACGGAAATTAGATAGCATGGGTGCACAAACTATGCTTACACGGACAGATACAGGTGTCTCTTCCCTCGGCATAACTTTTTTTGAATGGAAAGAAAAAATCAAAGAAAAGAAATACAGGGATAGTCTCATTGAGAATAATCTCATTTCTGCAAAGGGCGAGCGTTTATTGAATGCCCATTTGCCTGATAAAGTTTTATTCAGTGATGTGTTTGGTTCTGTAGATATGGCTGCCCGGGCAAAAAAGATAAACGCATTTGAGCCGGATATAACCGTGATAATCCATTATAATGTAAATGAAAAAAATACCGGGTGGAACCATACTACCGATAAAGATTATGTAATGACCTTCGTTCCCGGGTGTGTCACTTCCGAGGATATGAAAACACTGGCCGGTCGCCTTAATTTTTTGCGATTACTGCTTAGCCCGGATATTGAACAATCCATTAAACTTTCATCGGCTGTTGCCAAAAATATTTCTTCTAAACTGAATGTGCCGCTTGCACAAAAAATGGATGCAACCTATTTGACACAGCATTGTCTTTCCACAAATGTAAAGGGTGTGTATGCCCGCGACCTGGCACTGGCACGTTTGATAAAGGGCCCTTTGGTTTACGGGGAGCCTCTATACCAGGATAATAATTCGGAGTGTCTTTTATTAACTGCGCAAGATGATTCAATCGCCGGTTACGCTGTTTCTAAAAGAATTGAGTTAGTCGCAGATGCTTATTATGACGGAATATTGGAGTATCTAAAAGAAAAATAGAGCGGTTGAAATACAGGAGCCTATACTTTTAATTGCGGAATTGCGTGAACCTATTAAGGTCCACGCAAAGTTTTTATCCGCAATGGTAGAGAAGTCAGCTACATTCTGAATTCTATCGATAATTAAAACTAAACCATGAAAACTATTTTTATCATTTAAGTAATGTTACTCTTCCGGAATATTTATAAATGTTACCGGTTACATCAGATGCGGTAGCTATATATACATACACATCTTCCTGGCACATATCGCCACCGGCTCTTCTTCCATCCCACGATTCATGTATGTCATTCGTATGGAATATCTTTTGTCCCCAACGATCATAAATATACATTTCAAAATCTTTTACATACGTTCCTTTTGCAAAAAACATATCGTTCACCCCATCGCTGTTGGGGCTAAAAGCATTTGGGAAATATAAGGTGAAATCGGGACCTATAACTACATCATGCGCTACCGAATCGATACATCCATGCAGGTTCATCACTGTTAAGGTAGCTCTGTAAGTGCCTGTATCTTTATATCTGTGATATGGGTCTATCAGCTCACTTGTACCTGAATCGCCGGTTACTCCAAAGGTCCAGTACCAGCTTATGATGCTATCTTTATTAGCCGTTTGATTAGCAAACTGAATAACAGGATTCGATATGGTAGTAGGCTGAGGAGTGGGATCAAATGCTGCAACAGGAGAGCTGTAAACCCTTATGTAATTTGATTTTGTTGCAGATGCGCTGCACCCTGCATCAGAAGTAGCTGTAAGGGCAACGCTATATACACCCGGGTTGGAGTAGCAATGAATGGGTGATTCAGTGTTCTCAGAAGTGCCGTCACCTAAATTCCAATCCCATTGAGTAATACCTCCGCTGCTTATGTGTGTTGAATTTTTAAAATCAACACATAATGGAGCGCAACCTCTGGTAACATCAGCTCCGAAACTTACTACCGGCAATGGATTTACAGTTACCGTTTCGTAAACTGTATCTGTAGCGTTGCATCCGTCAGTTACAATTGCAGTGTACGTTGTAGTTGCCGCAGGTGTAATTCTAATCACTTGATTTGTATTGTTGCCCGGTAGCCAAGTGTACGTGTATTGTCCATCTCCACCCGAAGGTGTCACCATCAAGTCGATCGATTGTCCGGGGCAGATACTGGTATTTTTTCCAATCGTTACCAGAAATGGTTGAACAATTAAAGTTGCCGTTGTGGTTGCAGAGCATCCATTTGCATCAGTTATGGTTACGGTATATGTTACGGTAGAAAGAGGAGTAACCGTTAAGGATGAATTAGTACCGCCTGTGCTCCATAAATAAACATAAGGCGTTGTACCTCCAGAAACTAAGGCATCAATAGTGGCCGGTTGTCCTTCGCAAAGCGGGTGTTGATTACCTGTAACTGTAACAGATAATGCATTTGGCTGCGTAATAGTAATGCTCTTGTTCGTAGTGCATCCATGTGCATCCGTTACGGTTACTGTATAAGTGCCTGCACTCAGTCCTGTAGCTGTTGCATTGGTTTGTGCAGATGGATTCCATGTATAATTATATGGGCCTGTTCCACCCATACCTGTAGCATGTGCAACTCCTGTAGAATTACCATTGCAGTTTACATTGGATATGGCAGTTGTTGCTACTGTTAATACAAGGGGTTGAGTTATCTCAACATTTGCTGTAGCAGTACATCCATGCGCATCCGTTACTGTTACTGTGTAAGCACCGGCACTTAGTCCGGAAGCAGTTGAACCAATTTGAGCCGAAGGATTCCATGAGTAGTTATATGGATTTGTTCCTCCGTTTGCTAAAACACTAGCACTGCCATCATTGCTTCCATTGCAACTTACATTAACCACACCTCTTGTTGAAGCAGATAGTGCTTGTTGAGGTTGGTTAATAACAGCAGTTCTTGTGGCAGTACATCCATGCGCATCAGTAACTGTAACTGTATATATTCCGGCACTTAGCCCGGTAGCAGTTGCATTGGTTTGTGCGGAAGGATTCCATAAATAAATGTATGTACTGGTTCCTCCACTGGCTAAAACATTTGCACTTCCATTGCTACCTCCGTTGCAGCTTACATTGGCCACGATTGTAGTAGATGCTGATAAGGCTTGCAGAGGTTGCGTGATGGTTGTATTTGCCATAACACTGCATCCATGCATATCGGTTACAGTTACTGTATAAGTTCCTGCGCTGAGTCCGGTAACTGTCGCATTGGTTTGAGCGGAAGGGCTCCATAAATAAATGTAGGGACTTGTTCCTCCATTTGCTAAAACACTGGCACTACCGTTACTTCCTCCATTGCAGCTTACATTAGTTACAATAGTAGCAGAAGCAGATAGAGCTTGCAGCGGTTGAGTGATTGTTGCATTTGCTGTGGTTGTGCATCCATGTGCATCCGTCACAGTTACCGTATAAGTACCTGCACTTAATCCGGTAGCAATTGCATTGGTTTGAGCCGAAGGATTCCAGAAGTATAAATAGGGACTTGTGCCTCCACTTGCTAATACACTTGTGCTTCCATTGCTTCCTCCATTGCAGCTTACATTGGCCACAATAGTAGTGGAAGCAGATAAGGCTTGCAGAGGTTGGGTGATTGTTGCGCTTGCAGTAGTAGTACATCCGTGTGTATCAGTTACGGTTACTGTATAGTTGCCTGCACTTAGCCCTGTGGCTGTTGCATTGGTTTGAGCGGAAGGATTCCATAAGTAAACATATGGATTTGTTCCTCCATTTGGGAGGACGCTCGCATTTCCATTGCTCCCTCCGTTGCAGCTAACATTTGCTATCACACTAGTAGAAGCAGATAAAGCTTGCAGCGGTTGAGTGATAATGGCTGTGGTCGTGATGGTGCATCCATTTGCATCGGTAATGGTTACCGTATAGTTACCCGCACTTAGCCCTGTGGCAGTTGCATTGGTTTGTGCCGAAGGAATCCATAAATAAACATAAGGACTTGTTCCTCCGTTTGCTAAAACACTTGTACTACCGTTGCTCCCTCCGTTGCAGCTAACATTTGCTATCACATTAGTAGAAGCAGATAAAGCTTGCAGTGGTTGTGTGATTGTCGCACTTACCGTAGTAGTACATCCATTTGCATCGGTAACAGTAACTGTATAGGTGCCAGCATTAAGCCCTGTGGCAGTTGCATTGGTTTGTGCCGAAGGATTCCATGAATAAATATAGGGACTTGTACCTCCGTTTGCTAAAACACTCGCACTACCATTGCTTCCTCCGTTGCAGCTTACATTTGCAACTATGGTAGTAGAAGCAGATAAGGCTTGCATCGGCTGAGTGATAATGGTTGTGGTTGTAATGGTGCATCCATTTGCATCGGTAATGGTAACAGTATATGTTCCGGCACTAAGCCCTGTGGCAGTTGCACTGGTTTGTGCTGTCGGATTCCATAGATACTGATAAGGAGCGGTTCCCCCATTTGCGAGGATGCTTGCACTTCCATTACTTCCTCCGTTACAACTTACATTTGCAAGTATCGTTGTTGAAGCGGTTAATAGAGGCGGTTGGGTTATTGTAGTGCTTGCAGTAGCTGTACAGCCCTTTGCATCTGTGATAGTAACCGTGTAGTTTCCGGCACTGAGCCCTGTAGCAGTTGCATTAGTTTGAGCCGAAGGATTCCATAGGTACTGATAAGGGCTTGTTCCGCCAATTGGATTAGCACTTATACTTCCAGTACTACCTCCATTACAAATAATGTTTGAAATAGTAGCTGCTGTTGCATTTAACGCAGGTGCTTGTGTAATGGTAGCTGATGCAGTTGCCAAACAACCACTAGCATCGGTAATGGTAACCGTATAGCTTCCCCCACTTAGTCCTGTAGCTATAGCATTTGTTCCTCCTGCCGGAGACCATGAATACGTGTAGGGTGCATTTCCATTCGATGCGGTTGCTGTTGCACTACCGGTGCCTCCATTGCAGATAACACTGCTACCTGAAGCGGTAGCTGAAAGCAGATCTTTAGGAATGAAAATTTTGAGGGTATCCTTGCATAAGCCACCTGTTACCGGTGTTATAACCAAAGTGTAGGTGCCTGCACTATCCATCGTAATACTTTGTAAGGTATCATTTGTAAGAATGCTATTGGAAGGGCCGGTCCAGGAATAATGAGTTTCGCCCGCAGGTCCTGTAAGAACATCTGTTCCATTTCCACAAATAACCGGTGAGGCAGCTGTAATTGTAAAGGTGGAGCATGAAGCATCCACATACGCATAGCCGCTATGTCCGCCCAATCCGCAATCGCCTACCTCAAACTGAATGGTTACACATTGACCCACATAATTATTGAGCGGTACATTAACCTGGGTCCAGGGTCTCCAATAAATAGTATCTCCTCCGGCACCACCACTTGTTTCATGATTATCGGGTGGATAGTATTCTCCGGTAAAACCGGGAATATTTGAACCTGAGACAACATTATATACGCCGCAGTTTTTAATGGTATCGCCATTTTGGTCGAACAGTACCACACTGAAAAAGGGTTGTTGGAAATAATTGTGTGCAGGATTTTCCAGGAAAACAGAATACGCATATGTAATGCTATTGGTAGTGGGTGTAACCTGAAATTCCTGGCTAAGAATGGCCACTCCTTTACCATTGTTTATACTATCCCCTATCATAGCAGAATACCCGCTACCCCAAGGTGAGGCCTGCGACATATTAATGGAATGGTAATTGCTCAGGAACCAATCGTTATTTGCCGCTGAAGTAATATGAACTTGGTAGGTGTTACTGGTTGCCGGATCTTTGGCTGCCCTAACTACAGGACCCAATGGTCCTCCGGTAACTCCGGTGATGACGTGGGTAATAGTAGTAGAGTTATTGGTTGCATAATAGCCGCTCCAACCGGTAAAGTTTCCGGCTGCAAAATCCATATTGATGCAAGAAGGGTTGCAGCCAATCGGAAGAGGTGCTGCTATGGATGGATGTCTGAATGGTTCAACAGAACTTGGATAATCCTGTTTAATTTGAACGAAACGGGTGTAGAGGTCTTGAAGTTTTTGTTTTTTAGGAGCGAGGTATGAGGCTATGTTGCCGTAATTTACCTTCCTGTATTTGATGAGTTGAAATAGTGTCGACCATTCTGAATCCAGGTATGTTCTGTTGAAATTACTGAACAGCTGGAAATCTTCGTTACCGGCCCTTTTTTCTTGTTGAACTTCCAGCAACAAGGTATCCCATTTAGAAAGCAGATATTCCAGGCTATCTATAGGGGCACTTACTACTTTGTTATTCCTGCTTAAGGAATTGGTTGAAATAGTTTTGGTTAGATTTAACTGAAAAGCTTCCGAAGAGCTTTGTTCCTGGCCCTGCTTGCAAACCGCGCAAACATTCTGGGTGTTTATCATAAAAGATAAAGCGCTCAAAAACAATGGGGTGGCCCATTTCGTAATCATGTTTCATTAGTATTTGTTTTATCATATTTAGATGTAGTTTGTATTACTTATACGTTTTTAAAAATAAAAGTTCAAATAATTTCTGGTTTTTTTAATGAACAGGTTTTAACGTGCTGTTAATTATTGCGTTAAATTATAAATGACGGGAAAACCATAGTAGCAATATCTGAGGTCTCTGATACTGGCAATTCTTTACCTTTACACCCTGATATGGCAATTAAAAGTCTTGATACTATACGTCCTGTGATTGGCAAAGAGCTGGATGAGTTTGAAGTGCGCTTTCGTGGGGCTATGAAAAGTTCTGTTCCGCTGCTGGATAAAATTACCTACTATCTTATAAAAAGACGAGGTAAGCAGCTTCGGCCTATGCTGGTATTTTTTTCTGCCGGCTTAAGTGGGGAAATAAATGATTCCACCTACCGTGCTGCAGCACTGATTGAACTTTTGCACAATGCAACACTGGTGCATGATGATGTAGTAGATGATACTTACCAGCGTCGCGGGGCCTTCTCTATTAATGCATTGTGGAAAAATAAAGTGGCTGTACTTGTTGGTGATTATATGTTATCACGAGGACTCTTACTTGCTGTGCACGATAAAGAATTTCAATTGCTTGAACTCGTTTCAACAGCAGTGCAAAAGATGAGTGAGGGAGAATTGCTGCAAATTGAAAAGACCCGTAAGCTCAATATAACAGAAAGCGAATACTTCGAAATCATTGCCAATAAAACGGCTTCGCTGGTAGCTGCATGCTGCGCTTCCGGAACAGCATCTACCGGCGCGAGCCAAGAAACTGTTCAACGTATGTGGAACATGGGGGAATTATTGGGTATGGCCTTTCAGATTAAAGATGACCTGCTTGATTATGGAACCGGACAAGATATTGGTAAGCCTACCGGAACTGATATTAAAGAAAAAAAATTGAGCCTTCCTCTCATCTACGCACTTGAACAATCCACTTACCTTGAAAAGAAAAATATTATCAGGATATTAAAGACTAAAAGTGCTGAGAAAGCTACAGCAATTAAAATTTTTGATTTTGTTAAGGAAAAGAAAGGGCTGGAATATGCCCAAGCTAAAATGTATGAGTACCGTGAAAGATCGAAAGTGCTTTTGAATGAATTACCCGATTCACCCTACAAAACTGCATTCGGTCAACTGATAGAGTTTGTGACTGAACGCGATAAGTAATTGTAATTGAATTTCCATTAATTTTGTATTCGTAAATAAATCCTATGAAAAAAATTGCTTGTGTACTATTGGTTTCAGCTTATCTATTAAATGGTTGTCATTCCGGTACTAAAACGAATGATGCCAACAAATTGGCAACAGGGGCCGACACTGCAAGAAAACATGCAGCTACACCACAACCCATTGACACTACTATTAAAGATGGACTTTTGATCAAGCGTTACCCTAACGGTGTTATAAAAGAAAGAAGTACTTATTTATCAGGCAGGCGACAAGGTGAATGTCAAAGCTTTTATCCGGATGGAAAAATGCAGAGTGATGATTTTTTTGCCGGAGGACTTCTCGAAGGCTCTACTACGGTATATTATAATAACGGGCAAAAGGAATATGAAGGAACCTGCACTAAAGGGAAGCCTTCAGGTATATGGAAATTTTATGATAACACAGGAAAGCTGGTTCGCACTAAAGATTATGGTATAGTAAAAGCGAATCCAGCTATATAGTTTTAGTTTCTTTTAACGAAACATCCACAATAAATTTATTCCGTAGCAGGCGGCTGCCAAGTAGCATTGGGTATTTCATATTTCCCCTGTCGGTAAGGCTGATCCAGGTTTTTATTCTCCGGCCATGAATTCGCACAGCGGTGCGTATCAGGTACCTGCTCTCTGAATCGCCAAAGGAGTTCTTGATCTGTTTCTCTATGAATTTCCTTTTGTAGTAAATCGTTCGGTCCTGGTATTCTGGATGCGAGGGGTCTAATAAGTTGAAACAAAGAACCCGTTTACCATCTTCTATCTTTACATTTATAAAATGACAGTGCAGCGAGCAATAATAGGCACCCGTATCCGTCTTTGCCGGAATGCCTGTAAAACCAAGCCTCGGAAGGTCAACGAATGCGGTACGCCCTATAATATCTTTTTTCTTTTCTTCCGGCATAAACTATAAATGAGCAATTCAAAATTAACAGTATATCTTAATATGGATTACATACGCTTAAAAAAACTAATTTTGAAGCATATATTTTAAGAATAGTTCACCTGAAATAAACACATGATAACCTATAGTATTCTTGGATTTACTGTGATTTTCTCCTTGTTGGGGTTTCGCGACAGGGCCTTTCTTAATAAATACATGTTCAACCCCTGGCGCGTGTATAATAACAAAAATGAGTGGTATACGGTTCTTACACATGCATTTTTGCATGTGGATTATACCCATCTTTTTTTCAATATGTTCACGTTTTACATATTTGGCCTGGCTTTAGAGCAAGAGTTATATCCCTTTTTCTTTCATTCCAATGCACGTATTTTTTATATCATGCTTTACTTTGGAGGCATAATAGTCTCTTCGGTTCCTGCGTATGAAAAGCACAAGCATGATGTTGCCTACAGTGCAGTAGGGGCTTCAGGAGCGGTATATGCAGTTCTGTTTTCTTACATATTGATTAACCCTACTGCAAAACTTGAAATCATGTTCTTGCCGGTACCTATTCCTGCATTTATTTTAGGCATACTTTATTTGGTGTATGAATGGTATATGTCCAAGCGGGGTAGAACCAATATAGGGCATGATGCACATTTATGGGGTGGCATATTCGGCGTAGTGTTCACCGTATTACTTCACCATGAGTTTTTGCAAATGTTCTATCATCATATTTTAGATTATTTCACATCATGAATAAAGCAGTTCTTTTAGACCGTGACGGTGTTCTTAACCGGGAAAGGGGTGATTATACTTTTCTTATTGAAGATTTTGAAATTCTTCCCGATGTTTTCGAAGCATTGAAACTGCTTCAGAAAGAGGGGTATCTTTTGGTCATCATATCTAACCAGAGTGGTATTGGCAGAGGACTGTTCAAAGTAGAAGACACGGAGAAAATGCATGGATATCTTTTAGATGAATTAAAAAAACATGGTATCCGCATCGAAGAAATATATTATTGCGTTCACCACCCTGAAACCGGCAGCTGTTTATGCCGCAAACCAGATTCTTTAAATGTGGAGAAAGCACTTGCGCGTTTTAATATTGACCCGATATTGTCTTATTTCATTGGTGATAAAGAGAGGGATGTATTGGCCGGAGAAAAAGTAGGAGTCAAGGGAATACTTATAGACTCTAATGCATCTTTGGTGGAAGCCATTCAACCTTGCCTTAACAGATGAAGATAGCCGTAAATACAAGGTTATTGCTCAAAAATAAAATGGAGGGCATTGGCGTTCATGCTTTTAATGTGTTGAAGCGTATCACAGTTGATCATCCCGAACATCAGTTTCTTTTTTTGTTTGATAGGAAATATAATGAAGAATTTATTTTTTCATCTAATATTACGCCGGTAGTTATTTATCCACAGGCAAGACATACGGTATTATATTACTGGTGGTTTGAGTATTCAGTCGCCCGAATATTGAACCAGGTAAAACCCGATGTGTTTTATTCCCCCGACGGATTTTTGAGTTTGAATACCCGTGTGCCATCTGTCCCTGTTATTCACGATTTAAACTATGAGCATTACCCGAAAGATTTGCCAAAGACCGTGAGTTGGTATTACAGGCACTTTTCTCCTCTATTTGCCGCCAAAGCAAAAAGAATACTTACGGTGTCTGAATTTTCCAAGCATGATATAATGGAGCAATATCATATTGATGCAACTAAAATTGATGTGGTTTATAATGGTGCCGATAGTCAGTATAAGCCAATGGAAGAAAAGGATAAGAGAGAAATAAGAAGTAAGTATTCCAATGGCGAAGAATACTTTTTGTATGTAAGTGCATTACACCCTCGCAAAAATGTGAAACGATTGCTGGAAGCCTTTGATAAAGTAAAAAGTAGCTCCGGATCAGCTATAAAATTAATGTTGGTTGGTCCCCATTATTTCAAGAACAATGAAATGGAGGAGATATACCAAAAGATGAAATTTAAAAACGATGTGATTTTTACCGGGCGCCTGAATGTAGAAGAACTTAGTAAAGTAATGGGTGTGGCATTTTCGCTGGTGTATGTTTCTTATTTCGAAGGATTCGGTATTCCGTTGCTGGAAGCTATGCAGTGCGATGTACCTATTGTTGCATCTGAGTTAACATCTATTCCGGAGGTGACAAAAGATGCAGCCCGAATGGTAGATCCTTTTTCAGTAGATTCCATTGCAGATGGCATGCTGGATATTTTGAATAACCCAAAATTGCGAGCAGAACTTATTGTGAAGGGCAGAGAAAGAGCAAGCTTTTTTTCCTGGGATAAAACAGCTGAATTGACCTGGCAATCTTTACAAAAATCAATATCCTGATGGCACTCAAATCGTATTTAAATATTGATTTAGCTGAAGCGGGATGCGATGAGGCCGGTCGTGGTTGCCTTTCGGGACCTGTGTTTGCAGCCGCTGTAATTCTTCCTAAGGATTTTCATCACCCGTTGTTGAATGACTCCAAACAAATGGCTGAATCAGTGCGCTATGAACTAAGATCGGTTATCGAGAACGAAGCCCTGGCATGGGCAGTAGGTGAGGTGGGTAATGAAGAAATAGATGAAATAAATATTCTAAATGCGTCCTTCCTGGCTATGCATAAAGCTATAGGGGCAT
>Ga0206833_1056_pt1 | contig 29628 bp, 26 predicted proteins | sample Alteio_BWOrgCont_32_FD_152891 | JGI IMG/M metagenome (GOLD analysis project Ga0206833, IMG submission 152891) | Enriched cells from forest soil in Barre Woods Harvard Forest LTER site, Petersham, Massachusetts, United States -... | ecosystem: Environmental > Terrestrial > Soil > Temperate forest >... | reverse complement strand
ATTCGTTAAACGAAGTTGAAGCTAAACTGATTGGTGAAGGTGTTATTACCAAACCTCAGTTACACGGAAAGGCAAAGGTTATTTCTTTATGGAAGAAACATAAACGCAATATCGCGGTTGCTGCTTCTATTGCCGCGGTTATTTCTTTGTTCAGCACAGGTATACTTTTTAATTATGCCAAAAAGCAGGCTGATGGAACTTATCAGGAATTGGAACGTAAGATAACAGCTACTAATGAAAAACTAAACAAGCTTAACAGGGCAACTATCAATAATACAAATAGTATTAATAATATGCCAACGGTTAAGTTTACTCCCGATGCTTCTGTTGGTGGTACCGGTTTTTTGGTTGATGGAAAAGGATATCTTATCACCAATGCACATGTTATCGCTTCTTTAAAAAATATTTATGTTGAGAATGGCAAAGGAGAATATTTTAATGCATCGGCAGTTTATATTGATAAGAATTGTGATTTGGCTGTATTAAAAATTACAGATTCTTCTTTTAAGACAATAAATAATATCCCTTACAGTATTAAAAAAGGCAATGCTGATTTAAGTGAACAATTCTTTACACTTGGTTTTCCGCGTAATGAAATTGTTTATGGCGAAGGTTATGTAAGCGCTAAATCGGGCAATGGCGGCGATTCTACAGCTTACCAGTTAACGGTTTCTGCAAACCCTGGTAATAGTGGCGGACCGGTTGTTAATAAAAACGGCGAGGTTATCGGGATTATTACCGCAAAAGATTCTAAAGCGGATGGTGTTGTTTATGCAGCTAAATCGAAGAATATTTTTAAACTGATTGATGGACTTGAAAAATCAGATACTACCGTTAATCAAAATATTAAATTGCCAAACGGATCGGGCTTAAAAGGTTTGGACAGAGTACAACAAGTGAAGAAAATGCAGGATTTTGTTTATATGGTTGTAGGCAATTAAAAAATAATTACCCTCTTAAAAAAGTGCGTTGCAGATTAATTTCAGCAGCGCTTTTTTTATACCCTGAATTGTTGCCCGATGGTATACAGTACAAGAGAGTGACACAACGATGATGACATGAAAAGCTAATGCTGGTATCAAAAAGATAAAATATAAATTGGTATTAAATAAAAAGAGCCGCTAAATAATGAGCGGCTCTTTTTATTTATTTGAAAATAATTTTACAGATCATTTTTATAGATCACGCCATCTTTCATTATAAATTTTAGCTGCTCTATCCTTGATACATCTTTTGTCGGGTCGCCATCGACAGCAATTAAGTCTGCTAATAAACCTTGCCTTACTCTTCCTACTTTTGCGCTTAGGTCGAATATATCGGCGTTGCCACTTGTTGCCGCTTTTAATACATCGATATTGTTCATGCCATAATCTGCCAGCAATTCCATTTCGAGGTAATTTTTGCCATGCGCTAATACGCCGCCTGCATCGCTTCCAAAACATATATTGATACCTAATTTAACGGCCTGGTCAATTAGTTCTTTCTTTTTCTTGATCCTTGGCGGGTCTTTATCAATGCCGCGTTTCCATCCATAAAATATTGCTGAAACTTCGTTATGCGCAACCGTTGGACAAATGGTGATATTCTTTGCTTTTATTTCTTTTAATTCTTCGGGTGTGCAATCATCTAAATGAGAAATGAAAGTTATGCCTGCATCGATTGCCCTTTGTATACCTTCGGGCGTACTTGCATTGGCTATAACTAATTTGTTGGCACTTTGTGCCAACTCAACTATCAGCTTTAATTCTTCTACTGTATAAGTTGCAGTGGATGGCACTCCTTTGCTAGCAAAGCTTTCGCAATAAACATATATAACATCCGCGCCGGCGCCAATTTGCGAACGCACTTCTTTTAAAATAGCATCTTTGCCATCCGCTTCTGCAGCGGCTTTTGGCGCATCGGTTTCATTGGCAAACTGCCTTGCTGAATAACCTCCGCTTGCAGCAATTGCCCTTGTTGCAATCAACATACGCGGACCAACCACTACGCCTTTATCAATACTTTCCTGTATGCCTACATCTTCGTAGCCTACGCCCAGTGTGCCCATATCAACAACAGTTGTAAAGCCTGACATCAATGCTTTTTTTGCATTGGCTGCGGCACGTAAAACCCTTTCTGCAGAAGATTCTGTCAGCAATTGGCTTTCCCACGAAGCTTCATTGTATAGATGTAAAAATAGATGTGTGTGGCCATCGATCAAACCAGGCAATAAAGTCTGGTTGGGCATATCAATTATTACTGTGTTGGATGGAAAAAAGAATGAACCCGCAGGGCCAACTTCTCTTATCTCATTTCCTTTTATTAAAACCCAGGTATTTTTAAGCACTTGTTTGCCATCGAATATCTGGTAAGGGCGCAATAAATAAACTTTAGATGTATCATTTGTTTGCGAAGATTGTTGTGAAAAAGTTGTTTGTCCAAAAAAAGCAATACATGCTAAAATGGCTGCGTAACGTAAGAAATTCCTCATAAAAGTTAATTTAAATTCTTTTAAGAATATATAATTATGATTTTTGTCAGAGGAACGGGATATGCGGAGAAATGTTGTTCAGTAACAACGAAAATAAATAAAAATAAGAAAAAGAAATTGCCATCTTATCCCCAAAGAGATGTTGGATATTCACCGGCAGCAACTAACTTATCAATGCTCGCTTTTACGCCTGGTGCATCTTCTTTATAAGTAACGCCAAACCATTGCGCTGATGTAGGAATTACTTTAATACTTCCATGATGATTATGCATAAAATCTTCTGCCAGTAAAGGAATAAAAAATTCGGATTTGGGATTAGAATAATTTTCTTTTACAAAAGAATGGAATAATTTTTCAGCTTCCGAAAAAACAGCAGGTGCAAAACACCAAAAGTTCATCGAAACGCTTGAATCGGCCGGCACTTCATGTTTAGCATCATTTTCTTCATACACAACTTTGTCGCCTTCTTTATAAATTTTTGTGCGTTCATTAATGCTCACTAAATTATTATTTGCGTCTACCTTACATACACCTCTGCTCACTGTTCCATTTTCACTTAAAGTTTTAGCCAACACATATCCAATGATAGAATATGTTTTATCATTACAATCATTATTTAAGAAACCGGCTGCTTTTGCAAAGGCATCTTTACCATAAAAATCATCTGCATTAATTACGGCAAATGGTTCTTTAATAGCATCCACTGCACATAAAACTGCATGGCCAGTACCCCACGGTTTTGTACGCCCTTCGGGCACTTCAGTGCCTGCCGGTAAATAAGAATTCATTTCCTGGTACACATATTCCGTAGCTATTTTATCTTTTAATTTAGGTTCAAACACAGCTTTAAAATCATCCGCAAAATCTTTACGTATAATAAATACTACTTTGCCAAAACCAGCGCGGATAGCATCATAGATAGAATAATCCATAATAGTTTCGCCGGCAGGACCAAACGATTGTGTTTGTTTCATACTTCCATAACGGCTTGCCATTCCTGCTGCGAGTATCAAAAGAGTTGGTTGCATAAATTAAATTTCAAATTGCTGTTTACTAATTGCAAATTGCGGTTGCGAAAATAGAATAATCAGCCTTATTATAAAAATGCTTTTAAAAATACCGGATATTGAAATTAATGATTTAACGGATGATTTGTTTATTAAAAAACAAATAAGCTTATCTGTTATCCGGTTAGACAAGATTCATTCCATAATATCCGGCAATAAATTATTTAAGCTTTATTATTTTTTACAACAGGCCTTGCAATCTGTGGGCACTGTTAAAATACTCACGTTTGGCGGGGCTTATTCAAACCATTTGGCGGCAATGGCCTATGCATGTAAACTATCAGGATTAAAATCAATTGGCATTGTACGAGGGGAAAAACCTCCACAACTATCACATACTTTACAGTTTTGTATAGATAATGGAATGCATTTGAAATTTATATCAAGAGATGAGTATGCAAAAAAAGATGCCATTGATTTTCAGGAAAATTTAATCCGCGAGTTTGGCGAATGTTTCATCATTCCCGAAGGCGGTCATCATCCATTAGGAGCAAAAGGCGCAGCGTTGATAATGGATAGTTTAAAAGAAAAACAGTTTACACATATTTGTTGTGCAACCGGTACTGCTACTACAACCGCGGGTTTATTATTAAATATAGAACCACATCAGCAGGTAATAAGTATATCTGTTTTAAAAGGCATGATGGATATTGAAGAACGGATATTGTTTCTTACTGAAAACAAAGCAAATCTTCAGCAATTAAAAATTTTGAATGATTATCATTTTGGAGGTTACGCCAAAAGCAAACCGGAATTATTTGCATTCATGAATGAAGTTTATCAACTATATCAATTACCAACTGATTTTGTCTATACAGGCAAAATGTTGTTTGGTATTTTTGATCTGATTAAAAAAGATTATTTCCCTGCGGAAAGTAAAATAGCTTGTTTACACACAGGCGGCTTGCAAGGGAACCTTTCATTACCATCAAATACGTTATTATTTTGATTGGTTTTAATAGCATGTTATATTTGTAGCGAACCATTACTTATAACCTGTAACCTGCGTTTACCAATTATGCCGAAGATATTTATTGGAATTACTTTTTTTATTGCATTTACTGTTTCGGGCTTTGCGCAGGATACACTTCCTGATTTTTCTGTAAAAAATTACAACGGGAAAATAGTTGTTAGCTGGAAAAATAATTATGGCGCACACATCAGCAATATGAACATACAACGTTCGGCTGACAGTCTTAGAAATTTTACTACCATTGCAACAGTATTAAATCCATTAAATAAAGAGAATGGTGTGGTAGATAATAAAGCTCCCAACGCAAATATGTTTTACCGCATATTTGTTGCGTTTGAAGGCGGCAATTATATTTTCACCAAATCACATCGCCCGGTAATAGATACTTTTAAACCGCTTGCAGTAATGACCTTGCCGATAATTGAACCTGGTACAGAAACTCCAAAGGAAATTAAAGCAAAACCGAATGTTTATGTATATGGCAGGTTTATTTATACCGGCAAAGACAATAATGTGATCATTAATTTACCGGATGCTACAAGGCGCCGTTATGCCATTAAATTTTTTGATGATAAAGGCAAGCCATTGTTTGAAATAAAAAAAATACCCGAAACATACCTGATATTAGACAAAGCAAATTTTATGCACGGCGGATGGTTTAATTATGAATTGTACCATGATGATACATTGCAGGAAAAATACAGGCTTTTTATTCCGAAAGAATTGAAATAACTAATCAATCATTAATTCTGTATTTAGCAATTGTGCATTAAATACTTTTTCGAAATTCTTTTTGATCTTTTCTTTTACATCTTCAATGTCAACTTTTTTATTCAGCTCTTTTTCTATTGAAGTAACCTGCTTGTTTTCTATCCCGCAGGGAATAATATTATTAAAATAACTTAAGTCGGTATTTACATTCAAAGCAAAACCATGCATAGTTATCCACCGGCTGCAACGTACGCCCATGGCGCATATTTTACGTTCTTTGCCAATTACTCCAGGCTCGATCCACACACCTGTTTCGCCTTTGCTGCGTTCGCCTTTAATATTGTATTCAGCCAATGTAAGGATGATGATTTCTTCCAATTCACGCAAGTATCTTCCGATATCAGTATAAAACCTTTCAAGGTCTAAGATCGGGTAACCAACAATTTGTCCTATGCCATGAAAAGTAATATCGCCGCCGCGGTTGGTATTAAAAAACTGTATGCCTTTGCGCTGCATTTCATCATCATCAATTAACACATTTTCAACCTTGCCGCTTTTGCCTAATGTGTAAACAGCAGGATGTTCGCAGAGAAGAAAATAGTTGGTCGTCAGTCGCCGGTCGTCAGTCGTCGGTTGCCGGTTGTCAGATTTCACTTTCACATTCTGCTGCAACAGATCTTCCTGGTAATCCCAGGCATCTTTGTAATCAACAACGCCAATATCTTTAAATATAACTTCCTGCTTATCCAATGCAATTGATTTAATTTGCAAAATTAATAACAAAAAGAAGAACTTAAGGTTTAGTATTGAATAGCAGGGTTAAGTGTTTAGTTTAATTTATGTCAGAAGAAATAATAAATACGGATAACGAACAGGAAAGCGAAGAGCTTTACGAAAAACTTTCTTTTACTGTTGATAAAGGACAGGAGCCATTGCGCATTGATAAATTTATCATGAAACGGATCGAGAACGGTACGCGGAATAAAATTCAGCAGGCAATTGAAAATGAGATGGTGCTGGTAAATGATAAGCCGGTAAAATCAAATTATAAAATACGCCCGTTTGATAAAATTGTTGTGTTCGATAACCGGCATCCCGATACAACAGATATTATACCTGAAAATATTCCATTAAATATTGTGTATGAAGATGATGATATTTTAATTATCAACAAACCTGCCGGCATGGTGGTGCATCCTGGCAGCGGCAACTACTCGGGAACGTTAGTAAATGGTGTAGCTTATTATTTAAAACAACAAAACCCAACATTAAAAGAAGATGAATTATCGCGTTTTGGATTAGTGCATCGCATTGATAAAAATACTACCGGCTTACTGGTGATGGCAAAGAACCCAAAAGCAATGAGTGATCTGGCAAAACAATTTTTTAACCACACCGTACACAGAAGATACATTGCATTGGTTTGGGGAGATTTTGATAAAGATGAAGGAACGATTACAGGACATGTAGGCAGGCACGAACGTTTCAGGAAATTATTTACTACTTATCCCGATGGCGAACATGGAAAAGATGCCATCACACATTATAAAGTATTGGAACGCTTTAATTATGTAACGCTTGTTGAATGTAGATTAGAAACCGGAAGGACACACCAGATACGCGTGCACATGCAACACACCGGGCATCCGTTATTTAATGATGATTTTTATGGCGGCGATAAAATTGTAAAAGGAACAGTATTTACCAAGTATAAACAATTTGTTGAAAATTGTTTTGAACTCTGTCAACGGCAAGCCTTACACGCAAAAGAATTAGGCTTTATTCATCCTACTACAAAAAAGCAGGTGCATTTTGAAAGCGACCTGCCCGATGATATGCAAGCTGTAATTGAAAAATGGCGAAAATATTCTACCGGAAAATAACAGTTAAATTTCAAACTGCTCCAATTCCAGCATTACCTGCTGCAATTTTAACCATGCATCGTGCCATTCTTTTTTTGCATTGCTTATTTTTTCTATGTGTTCTTCCGGCAATTTTTCTTTTGCAGTAATGTAATCATTTATATGCTCCAACGATTGCTGGTGCAGGTCTTCCAACTTCTTTTTATTTTCCATAAATAGTTTTATTTCTTTTTGCAATGCAGCGCATACTCGTAACCGATATGAGCCACGGCAGCGCCCGAATAATTGGTTCCATCAGCGGCATATTTCTGGATATTGATGAAACCATAGTTACCGCCGCCTTCAATAAATATTTTGCCAGCGCCCAAATTGTACGTTAAACCAACAGCGCCTATTATGCCGGCATTAAAAGTATTGATGCTGTTCTTAATACTTGATGTGCTATCAAAAGATTCAGAAGGTTCAACTTGCTCCTGCCCTAAAGAATCTGCATAAACAGGGCTATTACCGCTTGTAACCGATTTTGCAGAAAGAAGGAAACCTGCAAAGCCACCAGCTTCTACATAAAGATTTAATTTTTGTGAAAGCTTAAAATCAAACCTTGCCATTACCGGGATGAGCAAATAATTTAAATGCGCACTGTTATTAAAATTGGCGTACAAAAAAGCAGGCCCCATAGGATTAGGGTCAGTAAATGCCTGCAATCCATTGTGCTTGCCGCCTTGTTCCGAGTAATCAATTCCGGCTTGTATAGAAAATGTTTTTTTAACCTGGAATGTTGCCAGCACGCCAAAGTCTGCGCCCAACCGTGAGCTGTAGCCATTTGCCAAAGGGTTCTGATTATCAGATCCTGCCGTTAAATTAGGAATACTTATACCACCCTGCACGCCAATATAAGTAGCATGTTGCGCATAAGCCGAACTAATAATAAAACAGGAAACTAAAACCAATGCAAACTGATAAAGCAATCTTTTCATGATCTTTTGTTTAAGGGGTTAAAAATTAGTTTATCAAATGTAGCAACAACTTAACATTCAAAAAAGTTGCCGGATTGTTAATGGATTTTTTTTGAACGGGCATTTGTACACTAATCAACATCGTTGTGTCACTCACTTGTGCGGCATTACGTTATTGGGCTTTTATTAACGCGTAGGTTGTTGTTCAATCTGCCAACAACCTACGCTTCAATTCAAGCTAAATTAATAATTAAAAGTACAAGTGAGTGACACAACGATGCTGAATAATGAACTTATGTTGGTAACAAAAAAATTTTAGTCTGTAAAATCAAACAGGGTTGCTGTAAACACGCCACGCTCGCGGCTTTTGAATAATACTTTCCAGTTGCCGGTGTAGCGCATTAGTTCGGGTACGAGGTAGTTTTTGTAATGCGTCATTTCCACTTCCATCTGTACATCAAAATCATATACGCCGGCATCGTAGCTTAATTTGTAATTACGCGCAACTACTTCAAATGTTTTATCATCAAACCATGTTTTCATTTCAGTGATCACCACATCATCTTTATACTCGGGCTTTACGGTGATGGTAAAAATATAACAACTTGTTTTATTGTATTCATCCATGTCGATATCCATGTTGTATTTATCCGCCATGTCATCACCAAAAATTTCCGTCTTGTTGCTGATAAAAGGTATGCCGGGAATTTTTTTTCCGGGATCGAAGAACAACATCTTTAATTGTTCTTTGTGTTTTTCAATACCGCTTTTGCCTTCGGTTGAAAACTCCCTGCCGGCAACAATATTATTTTCGCCACAAACAGAATCTTTAGTAAAAAAAAGCGAGGCATACATTTGCGCTGTGTAATAATTATAACTGCTGTCGCTGTTATAAAAATCGCCGGTGGTTTGTTGTTGCAGCGTTTGCATTTTGCGGCAGCCATTCTGTACCGTTTGTTTTGTTTTACTGTAAAGCGATGCTTCGGTACTATTGTGTTTATCTATCATGCGGATATCATTCAGCGATGTATAACCAATGATATCAAGGTTTTTAAAGGCTTTGTAAAAAGTAGTATCATTTTTAACACGGTCGATAAAAGCGGGGATGTTTAATTTACTGTTGGCAACTACTTCGCTCAGTGTTATAATTTTTTGTCCGATAGTATCTACTGTTTGTTGCGCTTGTATAGTTATGCTATACAGTATGCAAATAAAAACAGGTATGCTTTTTTTAAACATACCTGCAAATTATATAAATGCGGTGAACTTTAATCTCCCGTCGGCGGTTGCAAATCCCGACGGCGGATGATTATCTTTTATAATCACCAACCGCCGACAGGGCTTTTAGCCGCTGTCGGGGTTTTGTGGGTTTTTATTTTGGGAATGTCATCCTGTAATCAACTTTAATTTTTCCTTTGCTGATATCATCCAGTTTGCGCTTCAGCAATTTCTTTTTTAACGGTTTCAGGTAATCGATAAAAAGTTTGCCTTCAATATGATCATATTCGTGTAAAATAACCCTTGCCGTAATTCCATTAAATGTTTTAGTGTGTGGTTTAAAATTTTCATCTACATATTGAAGCGTTACTTCTTCATGGCGCAAAATATCTTCGCGTATTTTAGGGATACTCAAACAACCTTCGTTATACGACCATTCATTGCCATTTAATTTAACAATGTGCGCATTGATAAAAACACCTTTAAAACCAGGCTTATCGGGATAATCAATTTTTTCATCATCTTCTTCCATATTGGTAAAAATCTGTTCGCTGTCAATCACAAACAAACGAATATCATGGTTAACCTGGGGCGCCGCCAAGCCCACGCCATTGCTGCTATACATGGTTTCCCACATATTTTCGATAAGTGTATTAAGGTTTGGATAATCAGGATTAATATCCTTACAAACTTTTCGTAAAACCGGCGAGCCGTATGCTACTATTGGAAGAATCATATTATCTATTTGGAGAACTTTATTATTTCTATTTCTTTTATTTTAAAGAACGCTTTATCGGCTGTTACCAACCGGCTATTTTGATATTTGGCTGTTGCTGCTATAATTGCATCAGGAGTTTGCAAGCTATATAACAACTTAAATTCAGCCGCAATATTATTTATTATTGGATTTGTTTCTACGATAACCATTGAACGTAGAAAATCATTCATCAAATCTCTTCTGGAAACTGGAATATTTTTATTACCTAAAATCTCAATGAAAGTAACAGAGGATATAATTACCTGGTTTAAATTAATGACTTTGCCTGCTTCCTTGTTACCTTCAAAAAAATAGGCAAGTACATTCGTATCACAAACTATTAACCGTTTATTTACCATACCTCATTTTTCTTTGGTATTCCATGCCATCTCCAAAATATTTGAATTTACCAAAGAATAGTTTCAACCAATCCTCTTTGGAAAGCATTTTAGTATCAGTCTTTTTTGGCTTCTTTTTTATTTTCTGTTTTTCCATAAATCAAATTTACAAAAAATATTATTGAGCGCTTTGCAAATACTCCTGCAATATAATTGTAGCCGCAATCACATCCACATTGCCTTTAATTTGCCGGTCTTTTTTCTTCATGCCCATTTGCAGCATAGCATCTTTCGCCATTTTGGAAGTGTAGCGTTCGTCAACTGTTTTCAATGCTGTTGAAGGAAATTCTTTTTGTATTTTTTTAATGGCGGCTTCTACCAATGGTGTTCCATGTGTATCAGTATCATCCCAGTTTTTGGGCAATCCGATAATTATTAGCTCAACAGTTTCTTTTTTAAGATAATCTTTTAAAAATGGGATTAATTCTTTTGATTCAATTGTAAGTAATCCAGTAGCGATAATCTGCAATGGGTCAGTAACGGCAATGCCTGTACGCTTTCCGCCATAGTCTATTGCAAGGATCCTCGCCATATTAATGATGAATAAAAATATCGAGCAATACAAATACTGCAAACACAACTGATGCAATTCCGTTCGCTGTCATAAATGCAATATTCACTCTGCGCAAGTCAGTTGGTTTTACTATGGAATGTTGATAGATAAGCATTCCAATAAACACACCCACACCTATCCAATACGATAAACTAAAATGCCCATAAACACCAGCGGTGATAACACAAGCTGCTGCCAATAAATGCAATAACTCTGAAACCCTTAATGCTCTTGCTTTTCCCAATGCAGCCGGAATAGAATGCAACTGCTGCGACTTATCAAAATCTTCATCCTGCAACGCATAAATAATATCAAAGCCACTCACCCAAAACAAAACCGTAAATGAAAATAAAACCGGCAGCAGAGCAAACTCTCCCGTTACTGCCAAATAAGCACCGATTGGTGCAAGGCTTAAACCCAACCCCAATACTAAATGACACAAAGCAGTAAAACGTTTGGTGTAACTATAAAAAAGAATAACAAATAAAGCTACGGGAGCCAATGCCAAACAAAGTGTATTAACAAAGAAACAAGTTATAAGAAATAGAATACAAGATAAAATTGTAAATAACAAAGCACTGTTAGCAGATATAATCCCAGCAGGAATTTCACGAATGGCTGTGCGTGGATTTTTTGCATCAAAATTCCTATCCAAATAACGGTTGAAAGCCATAGCTGCACTTCTTGCTGTAATCATACAAATTAAAACAAGGATAAATTTAATAATAATTGCAGTTCCACTTAAAGGCATACTATAATAATTATTCATCCCAATAGTAGTATGCCAGCCAGATTTTGAAGTTGAAAGATAATTAAACGCAAAAATTGGGTTATAACTAAGCCCCAAAAAAAATCCAATCATCGCAAAAGGCATCGCAAAAATGGTATGGCTAAATTTTATAAGCGATAAATAATTCTTAACTGTCGACATAATTTAATTTTTCATTCTTTCATTATTCATTCTTGCCCGCACAATTTCCCAAAGCACAACACCCGCCGCCGTTGCAATGTTCAACGAATGTTTCATTCCCAGTTGCGGTATTTCAATACAACCATCACATTGTTCAATTGTACTTTGTTCAACACCCGTTACTTCATTGCCAAATATAACCGCAATCTTATCGGAAGGTTCACTAATAAATCTTTCCAGCGAAATACTTTTTTCCGCTTGTTCTACTGCATACACTTTATAACCTTTTGCATGCAAATCTTCAATCACCATTAATGCATTTTCAAAATATTTCCAATCAACGCTGTCTTCCGCGCCCAGCGCCGTTTTCTTAATTTCCTTATGCGGCGGTTTTGCTGTGTATCCCGTAATATAAACCGCTTCCAGCAAAAACGCATCTGCCGTTCTAAAAACACTGCCCACATTATAAGCGCTACGAATATTCTCCAGCACTGCAATCACAGGCGTTTTATCGGCGTCTTTAAATTCTTCCACCGATTTCCGGTTCAGCTCATCCATGCTCAGCTTTCGCATTGTTCAAAATTATTGGCAAAAGTAATTCACATCCGGCAGAATAGTTTTATTTAACTCCGCAAAGCCTTTATTTTTGATTAATTAATAATTTAAGTTTTGGGACGGGCATTTGTTTTTCAATTAAGCATCGTTGTGTCACTCACTTGTACTTTTAGTTCTTTATGCAACAATTTCTATTGTCATTTTGAGCGAAGCGAAAAATCTAATCTTAAATAATCATTCTGATACTTTAAAGATAAGATGCTTCGTACCTCAGCATGACAAAATGAAGTGCATAAAATATTTATTGCTGCCCAATGGTATGCCGATGAACGGATTGACTATTTTTCCTTTTATTAAAAGAAAAAATAACAGAACAAGTTCGCAACGATGATGCTATAAAAAACTGAAGCTGGTATCAAAAGAAAACAAGAAATAGGAAACAAAGCACAAGAATTAAATAAGAAATCAGGAATAAAAAATCATCACATCACCAAATCATCAAATCAGCACATTAAGAATTATGTCGAAATCAGATACCCCGTTAATGCAGCAACACAATGCCATCAAAGCAAGGTATCCTGATGCAATTTTATTATTCCGTGTAGGCGATTTTTATGAAACGTTTGGACAGGATGCAGTGACGGCATCATCCGTTCTTGGCATTACATTAACCAAAAGAAATAATGGCAACGCCGCATCATCAGAGTTGGCGGGCTTTCCACATCATGCGTTGGATACCTATTTACATAAATTAGTAAAAGCCGGATACAGAGTTGCGATCTGCGATCAATTGGAAAATCCAAAGGAAGCCAAAGGAATTGTGAAACGCGGCGTAACAGAATTGGTAACTCCCGGCGTAGCCACCAACGATAAATTATTAGAACACAACAGCAATAATTTTTTAGCCGGCTTACATTTTGGAGAAGATAAAATCGGCATTGCCTTTTTGGATATCAGCACCGGCGAATTTTTTTTAGCCGAAGGCGATAAAGAATATGCCGATAAATTATTGCAAAGCTTAAAACCGGCAGAAGTAATTTTTCAACGCAACCAGCAAAAACATTTTAAAGAATATTTTGGTAGTAAATTTTTTACCTACACATTGGATGAATGGATTTTTGCAGAAACGTATGCCATTGAAAGTTTATTAAAACATTTTGGCACACATAGCCTGAAAGGCTTTGGCATTGAGGGTTTGCACGCAGGCACCATTGCGGCTGGAGCCGTATTGCATTATTTAAAAGATACCGAACATCCTAATCTTCAACACATCACTTCCATACAACGGATAGACCGCGAAGAACATTTATGGATGGATCGTTTTACCATCCGTAATCTTGAATTATTTGGCGGAGCGGATGGAAGCAATACATTATTAAAAGTATTGGACAACACTGTTTCGCCAATGGGTGCACGTTTATTAAAACGCTGGATGGTTTTGCCTTTAAATGATATTTCAAAAATTAATGAGCGTTTAAACGCGGTTGAGTTTTTTATTAAGGAAGTTGATACTAGAAATAAAATAACGCATCATATAAAACAAGCCGGTGATGTAGAAAGATTGGTAAGTAAAATACCAATGAAGAAAATAAATCCGCGTGAAGTATTGCAGATTGCAAGAGGCTTGCAACAAACAGAAGCAATTAAATTGATCTGCGAAAATACTTCGAATGATTATTTAAAAAGATTAGGTGATTCATTAAATCCATGTAAATATATTTTAGATAAAATCACCAAAGAAATTGCTGAAAACCCGCCAGCGCTTGCTATTAAAGGCGGAATGATTGCAAACAGCATCAATGCAGAATTAGATGATTTAAGAAAGATTGCCAGTGGCGGAAAAGAATATTTAATAGAACTGCAACAAAAAGAAGCAAATGCAACAGGCATCTCTTCTTTAAAGATCAGTTTTAATAATGTGTTTGGTTATTATCTGGAAGTAACCAATGTACACAAAACAAAAGTGCCGCAAACATGGATACGCAAACAAACATTAGCGAATGCCGAAAGATATATTACGCCTGAATTAAAAGAATACGAAGAAAAAATTACCGGCGCAGAAGATAAAATATTGCAGATAGAATTGCAATTGTTTGAACAATTATTAAACGAGTTGCAGGATTATATTGCACCCATGCAGGTGAATGGAAATGTAATGGCGATATTGGATTGCATCACCTGCTTTGCCAACAACGCCTTACATTTTAATTATAAAAAACCATCTATCAATGATGGCAATATATTGGAGTTGAAAGACAGCCGCCATCCTGTGATTGAGCGGAATTTACCAACTGGTGAACCTTACATTTCCAATGATATTTTTTTAGATCCATCATCACAGCAAATAATTATTTTAACCGGTCCTAATATGAGTGGTAAAAGTGCCATACTTCGTCAAACAGCACTTATCACTTTAATGGCGCACATGGGAAGTTTTGTTCCGGCAAAAGAAGCGAAGGTTCCATTAACGGATAAAATATTTACACGTGTTGGAGCTTCCGATAATTTAAGCGGCGGCGAAAGTACGTTCATGGTTGAGATGAATGAAACGGCGAGCATCATTAATAATATTACTTCACGAAGTTTGATTTTATTAGATGAGATTGGCAGAGGCACTTCTACTTATGATGGCATTTCCATTGCATGGAGTATTGTTGAATATCTGCACAAATCGCCGCATTCGCCAAAAACATTATTCGCTACGCATTACCATGAATTGAATGAATTGGAAAATAAATTATCTACTGTAAAAAATTACCACGTTACCAATAAAGAAGTTGGCAATAAAATAATTTTTCTCCGCAAACTCGCTCCTGGCGGCAGTACGCACAGTTTTGGTATTCATGTAGCACGCATGGCAGGCATGCCGCCATCTTTGATAGAACGTGCAAATGAGGTATTAAAACAATTAGAAGAAAAACATGTCGATTCATCCATTGATGAAGCTGTAAAACAATTAAGCGTTCCCAAAATGCAGCTCAGTATTTTTGATGCACACTCCGCCACTTTTGATGAGATAAGAAAATTATTAGACAGTGTTGATATCAACCGCCTTACTCCTGTAGAAGCATTATTAAAATTGCAGGAGATAAAAGGCAAAGTGAAGTAATAAATCTATTGGCAATTTGCCTGTTAAACAATTCCATTCTTGCAGCAAAAAGCATGTGTTTAGCATCATTAAATTAACTTTGCCATCCGTATATGTTGCTAAAAAAATTATTACTATTATTTAGTATATCTTTTTTAATAAAAACGAGTACTGCACAAACAGCTTGTACTGTGCTGGGGCAGAACCCTGGCACGGCTTTCCCCGTTTGCGGCACATCTTCATTTAGCCAAAGTACTGTACCGCCCTGCGGCGGAAATATTGTACCTGGCCCATGTAGCGTTGATGATGTAACCGATGTAAACCCTTTCTGGTATAAGTTTACCTGTTTTACCGCTGGCACATTGGCTTTTGTGATTACACCCAATGACCCAAGTGATGATTATGACTGGCAATTGTTCGACATTACCAATCATAATCCGTCAGATGTTTATACAGATGCTTCTTTATTTGTTGCCTGCGACTGGACAGGCATAACAGGTTTAACGGGCGCGTCTGCTGCGGGTACATCACTAAGTAACTGCGCAACAGAACCGGGGATTCCATCTCCGCCGCCATTTAGCCAGATGCCCACTTTACAACAAGGGCATACATATTTATTATTGGTAAGCCATTTTACACCTTATTCACAAAGCGGGTATGCGTTATCGTTTGGTGGCGGCACAGCAGTTATTACTGACTCCACTCCGCCGCATTTACAAAATGCAACAGCTTCCTGCGACGGTTCAAAAGTTTATATACATCTTAATAAATTAATGAAATGCAGCAGCCTTGCGGCTGATGGAAGTGATTTTTCCATAGCGCCTGCTTCTGCTATCATTGTATCAGCAACAAGCCCCGAATGCAATACCGGTTTTGATATGGATTCTGTTGTACTTACTTTAAACAGTTCACTGCCTGCAGGCAATTATTCAGTTACTATAAAAAATGGAAGCGATGGAAATACGCTGGAAGACAATTGTGATAACACAGTTCCTGCAGGAGAAACTGTTCCATTAAATATTTCTCCTGTGGCACCCACACCAATGGATAGCCTTACACCTGTTGGTTGTGCACCCAATTCACTGCAACTGGTTTTTAATAATAATATCCTTTGTAATTCTATTGCCGCAGATGGAAGCGATTTTGTTATAACCGGCACATCGCCTGTTACAGTGATTGGCGCAAGCGGCGTTTGTTCAAACGGAGAAACCAATATTATTAATGTACAATTATCTGCACCCATTCTGCAAAAAGGTTCTTATCAGATAAAATTAGTAGTCGGCAGTGATGGTAATACTATCTTAAATGAATGCGCTGAACAAACACCGGCAGGCTCTTCATTAAATTTTTCTACCAGCGATACTGTATCGGCAGCATTTAATTATACTATTCAGTTATCCTGCAAAGCTGATACTGTAAATTATTTATATACTGAAAAAGATGGTGTCGATTCATGGCAATGGAATTTCGGCAACGAAGGCAAAAGCCTGTTGCAAAATCCTGTTGTCAGCTATACTTTGTTTGGTGAAGAAAATGCTACTTTGATCGTATCAAATGGTGTTTGTACCGACACTGCTTCTGCATCTGTTTTATTGGATAATACATTAAAAGCTTCCTTTGAAGGCAGCAACCTGGCTTGTCCCGGAGATCTGGCAATATTTAAAGATAACAGCATTGGCACAGTCATTTCATGGATATGGGACTTTGGTAACGGTAACGGTAGTACGCTGCAATTTCCGCCGGCACAATCTTATTTTACTACGGATAAAGAAACTGAAGTGCCGGTTAGTTTAACTGTTCAAAATAATATTGGCTGTGTAGATTCTGTTACACAGTATATAAAAGTAGTAGACAATTGCTATATCGCCGTTCCATCTGCCTTTACCCCCAATAACGATGGGCTGAATGATTACCTGTATCCGTTAAATGCATATAAAGCGGTTAACTTAACGTTCAAAGTTTTTAACCGTTACGGACAACTGGTTTTTGAAACATCTGACTGGACAAATAAATGGGACGGTACTTTCAAAGGGCAACCTGCCAATGCAGGAACATATGTATGGTTATTGCAATACACCGATGGTGAAACCGGTCAGAAATATTTTTCAAAAGGAACTACAGTTCTTATCCGGTAAAATATTTCTTTGTTGCCTGAAAAAGCCTAATATTTGATAATGCAAACAAATGAGAATAATACATTTAAGAAAATAATTCTGTCGGTTATTTTCTTCGCAACGATCATCAGTTCATTATTTTTAGCGATCAGCAACTTTGCGCATTTTTTAAATCCTGCACAATGGTGGATGATCGCGTTGACCGGACTTATCTTTCCGTTACTATTATTATTTACAATTGCCTTCGCTATCTTCTGGATATTTGTAAACAGAAAGAAAACAATCCTTCCATTAATAGCAATATTGTTAAGCTTTCCCAATATCAAAACTAGCTTCGCTTTTCATCCTTCATCAAAATTTGTTGAAACGAAAGCTGTAAACAACATTCGTATAGTAACCTGGAACGTTGGCTTAATGAATTATGAAGCGCCGGATTCCGCAACCGCAGCAGATAATAATGCACTTATATTTAATTCATTGCAGGAACTAAACGCGGATGTAATTTGCCTGCAGGAATTTTTTACCGAAGTGATACCGAACAGCAACTTAAATTTTATAGATTCCATCACCCGTAATTTAAACTATCCGTATCATTATTTTTCATACGACCGTTCACAATTCAATGGCGCTTTTTACAGCGGTACTATTATTTTCAGCAAGTATAAAATCATCGATACCAATAAAGTTGTCTATCCAAAACCATTTCCAGGAAGTGTTATTGAGGCTGGTTTACTGGTAAATAACGATACAATTAATATCATCACTACACGTCTTCAAAGCTTTCATCTCGAAACCGCCGATTACCAGGCGCTGCATAGTTTAAAAGAAGGTTCAACTAACGGTATAGCAGACACGAAAACAATTGTGGGCAAATTAAAATATGGTTACGCGCAAAAAGTGGCGCAGGTAAATATCATAAAACAATTGATAACTGATAGCCGACACCCGGTTATTTTTACCGCCGATATGAACGATGTGCCTTCATCTTATGCGTATGCAAATATTAAAAATGATATGACAGATGCATGGCTGGATAAGGGTTTCGGCATCGGAAGAAGTTTCCGGTATATTGCTCCCACGCTGCGTATTGACTATATTTTTTTGGATAATAATTTTAATTGTACACAAACAAGGCGCATCCTCACAACCTCCAGCGATCATAATGGTTTAGTGGCCGATTTTTCGATGAACAAAACAAACTGATATAAAAATATTTTGAAGCCAGCTTTAGTTTTTCATAGCATCATCGTTGTGTCACTCACTTGTACTATTGTGCAAATGGCATCAACAATTTACTTATCAGTTAATACCTTTTTTAAAAATTCTCTTGGAAAGATCCTTCACTTTGGGATTGCTAAATAATATATTCCTGGCGGATGAACGTAATTTTTCTTTGGGAGAAATAAAACCCGTTTCTATCTTTTTTATGAAAGATGACACAGAATCATCCGCATTCATTTCAAGCCTCGGAAGCCGGTACAGATTATTCTTCGATGTACATAAACCAGCATGAACTGTAGCAGCTGTTTTATATCCCGCATCTTTTATTATTTTTAAAGAAGCGGCATTGTATTTACCAAAAGGAAAAGCATAATGCAAAACAGGTTTTTGCAGTTGCTGCTCAATTATTTTTTTGCTTTCTGTTATTTCATGTACCAGTTGTGTTGCAGATAACTGGCTGTTATCTGCATGGCTCACACTATGCGATTCTATTGCCCATCCGTTATTGCTCATCTCTTTTATTTCATCCCACGAAAGTGGTTTATCATTAAGAGGCAATGTTTTCGGATTAAGGCCGGGCAAATTTTTAAAATCATTTTCTCCCACTGCTGCTGTGCTAAGATAAAGTGTCGCGGCAAACTCATACTGTTTTAATAACGGTAACGCATACTTGTAAAGTGACAGGTAACCATCATCAAAAGTAATTACACAATATTTTTGAGTAGTTTTTTTTGCGGTAAAATTTTTCAGCATATCATCAATGGTAACAGCCTGATATCCTTTAGCAGCAAGCCATTCCATTTGCTGTTTAAATAATTCTACGGTGATATGTACCCTGTTAAGTTGCGCAGTCCGTTTTTCAACCAACGCATGATACATTAATACCGGTATTTTTATCTGATTAGTCATTTTTTATCCGGGTTGCATTCCATTGAGAAGCCTGTTTTCCTACTGCAGACATAAACAGCGTTTTTAAAACATCAGATACCAATGGAAATACAGATAAGATAACCAGGTAATCCTTCTTTCGCGCCTTTACTAAATATAAGCCAAGCATGCCATATAAAACCAGGCAAACCATAATAATTATCCAGCTGCCATGCGGGAGAAATGATGAATGCGGAATTAAAAAATTTAAACCTCCAAACACCAAACAGGAAACCAGCAATAAGCTCCTTGGCACTTGTATCAATGCACAAAAACAATCAAACTGCATAAAGTTGAGGTTAAGAATACTTTGCCAAAGCATTTTCCACGAATATGTTTTCATCATAGCAAAATGACTGCCTATCCAGCGTTTGCGCTGCTTCTGAAAATCCTTTTTTGATGAAACAGCTTCATAGCCTATCCTGGCGCTGGCGCAATAATCTACTTTGGTATTGTGTTCGGATAAATACATATTCCATTCTTTATCTTCTGCTAAATGGCTCCCCGGCAGGTTAACCAGCTTTTCAAACAGGTTTCTTTTAAATAATATCCCCGAACCATTGCCGAATACAGATGCACCTACCAGTTTACGCGGTGCGCAAAACACCCAGTTACGCAACGCTTCACCAGCACCATCTAAAATTGTTATGTTCGACTCATATACATTTTTTACATACCTGTAGGATTGTATTGCTTCTGCATTTTTATTTTTAAATAACTGATAATTCATCTCCCGTAAAAAATCAGGATGTGCTTCGCAATCTGCATCAACAATACATACATAACCTTCGCGAAAAGCTGCCGCAAAATCAAAATTGTCCATAGCATATTGAAGCGCTTCCTGTTTGCTGGAAGTATTGCCTGTAAAACGTTCCAGGCAATTCACATTATACATATCAGCAATCAGCGCAGTAGAGTCTTTGCAATTATCTGCAACTACAACTACCTGGTAATTTTCTTTGGAATAAGATTGGTTTCTGAAACTTTCCAGTAAAGCAGGTAGTAAGCGTTCTTCATTGTGTGCGGGCACCAGCAGCGTAAAAAAATTCTTTTCATGATCTGTTTCCGGCAACGAAGATGTAAAACTTTTTTTTATGGTGGAGCGCCCTGCAAAAAAAACCAAAGCAGGCAGAATAACATAGAGGCTCATTAGTAAAATAGCAGTTTCGGGAATGTACAAAACCGTCCAGAAACCATAATCACGAAAGCTTACATAGAAAATATACATCAATAAAATAACAAGTATAACAATAACTATGCAGCCTGCTATCTTTCTTGTTGGCATAATAATACGAATTAGGTTTAACAATCAGGTTTTTCTTTGGTTGATTATGCTATAAATATAATAAAAACGGCCTGTTTAAAAGAATTTAAACAGGCCGCTGAAAAATGTATGGTATCGCTTATTGTTTTATAACCCGCTTTACTTCTCCATCGCTGAATGTAAGCAGGTAAACACCTGAAGGCACACTGTTCAGGTCAATTTCCTGCTGGCTGCCTGTTAAAATAATTGTTGAAAGCACCCTTCCGGTAATAGTACTAAACTGAACAGGAGTATTTAATAATTCATCATTATTAAATATTATATCCAGTTTGTCTTTTGCCGGATTAGGATAAATGCTGATACCTGAAGCATTAGCTGAAAAATCAACAGCCACCACTTTGCTTAAGCTGCTGCTGCCATCCGTATTTATTTGTTTTAACCGGTAAGTGTTTACGCCAGGCAATGGTGATGCATCTGTAAAATTATATATCGCCGTACCTTTTGATGTAGATGCCGGAACAAATCCAAGATCAACCCAGTTACTAACGCCGTCGGGTGAACGCAGTATTTCAAAACCGCTGTTGTTTAATTCATTGCTGGTTGACCAGTTCAGTTTTACGTCACTACCGCTGATATATCCATTGAACGATAATAATGAGACCGGCAAAATAATTGTACTTGTTCCCTGAATAGCAAACGTAAATGGCGCTTCTCCCGAATCATTATTGGCAATAGTAACAGTTGCATTCCTCAGGCCAATTGCTGTAGGAGTAAATGTTACCGTAAACGAAGTTGTATCGCCTGGCAAAACGGGTGATGTTGGCGGTGCCGTTATAGAAAAATCAACACTATCAACGCCATTAATTACTACTGAATCTATATTTAACGTTGCTGTACCATTATTTACTATAGAAAATGTTTTAGAAACAGGTGTTGAAACTACTACTCCAAAATTGGTATTATCAGGCAAAGAAGTTACCGTGTCCTGATAACTAATACACATCGAATTACCACTAACATTAATGTTAGGATAAACGCCCGGGCAGGTTGTCGGTGCTAATGTATCTGTAACCCAATTCGATAATGTGTCTGTCAGGTTAAAATTATATAAGATACCATTATCCGGCTGGCATTTGTTATAACTCAGATCGTATAAAACAGTATCGCCTGTATTATTGCCGCCCGCAATTCCATTAGTAAAATTATAGTATGCAAGTAAGCCAGGTTCATAACCAGTTAATCCACAATTCATGCTTGCTACAATTTGCGCCTGTGTGCGGGCAACATTCCAAATGCTTACTTCGTCAATTTTACCAAACCAGAAACTTCCGCCCGCATACGCACCGATACTCAATCCTGTTTCTGTATACGTTAGTGGCGTAGGACTTATAGAATCTGCAACGAGCGCTCCATCCCTGTACAACTTCATTTCATTTGTTGTAGAATCATACGTAACAGCTACATGATACCATGTGTAACCCTGAATCGGATTGGTTGTAGAGGTATCTAATAATTGGCCGAAACCGGGGGCATTACCTGCTGCCAATTGGCCATTATTTAAGAACAGCGCTGTTCCCATAAGATTTGTTGTATCTGAAAGAATATTAGGGAATCCACCGAGGTAATCAGTATTTATCCAGGCTTCTTTAGTATATGAACCTGATAGAGTAAGGTTTTTAAGGATCACATAATTATTATTAAACCCGTTAAAAACAAGCGCTTTTCCTTGTCCCGCATTATTACCTTGTATTGCGAAGGTAAATGTGCCGGCATCGCCATCATTATTAGTAATAGTCACTATTGCAGATTTAAGCCCTAAACCATCCGTTGGCGAAAAAGTTATTTGCAGGTTAGAAGAAGATTTTCCGGCAATAGTTGAAGATGGAGCTGTGCTTACAGAAAAATCAGTTGCATTAGTTCCGGTTATTGTTACATTACTTATTGTAAGCGTTGCGCCGCCTGTATTTTGAACTACAAAAGTTTTAGCAATCGCGGTTGTTCCATAATTCCCAAAATCGGTTGAATCGGTTGAAGATGGAGTATTCTCGCCATTTGAAATACAAACTCCATTTCCTGTAACATTAATATTCGGATAAATATTGGTGCAACCACCAGTCAACGGTGCGCCAGGCGAAACCCAGTTTGAAGTGTTTCCGGTTAATGCAAACCCTATTAATGTACCATTTAAAGGATTGCATTTATTGGCAGAGCTATCCAACAAAGTAGTTACAGCAGAGTTATTGCCTCCGGCAATTCCTTGATTGAAACTATAATAAGCAAGTAGGAAAGGTTCATCACCAGTTAAAGCACAATTCATATTTCCTGCAATCTGCGCAGCAGTAAGTGGTACAGACCATATACTAACTTCATCAATTTCGCCATCCCAGAATGTGCCGTCAAATTCGCCAATTGCCAATTGCGTTTCAGTATAAGGCAGTGATACAGCATCGATAGTATCATCTACCAGTACACCATTTTTATATAGTTTCAATTCATGCGCTGCAGAATCATAAGTAACCGCTACATGATACCATGTATTGGCAACCAAAGGCACACCAGTTGTATCTTCTGCCTGATTATAATTATTAGTAGCATGCCCTGCCGCCAATACCCCGTTATTTAAATATAACGCCGTTGCGTTACCAGATACGATATTAGGAAAACCCGAAAGGCTGTTAGCTGTAGGATTTATCCAGGCTTCTTTTGTATAAGAGCCGGATACAATTGTAGGAGGCAATTGTACATAATCACTGTTCGCAGCAGTAAACTGAAGCGCTTGCCCCGATTGTGCGTACGAAAAATTAATGCTGATCAAAAAGAAACCTGCAATTGCCAGCTTCATTAAAAATTTCCTGTTTAATTTTTGGTAGATTAATGTAAACGCAATAAAATTAAAAGCGTAAAAAATTCTTTTCATGATGTTGTTCTTTGGTGGTTAATAATTTAATAAATAACAGGATTTTATATCCTTGTTTTTATTAATTAAATAAAATGGGAAGCATCAAAACGGCGGTAATTCGGAAGGATAAAGGGTAACTTTTTGTAGCGATAAATCATCTACAGGAAAATAAAGATAGCAAACAATTTCAGTTCTTTTTGATTAAACTTTCTTGTTTTTTTGTTAACGAGGTAAATATTCTACAACCAATAAATATCAACAATCATGCCCTGCCAATAATATATTTTGCGCCAACTGATTGATATTTTTTATTTTAGTACCTAAATTCATTTATATCCTTGCCCGGCAAAATTTTTTGCTGCAATCATCGTTTTATATAATTGAACAAAACAACCGCTTAATGTATGTCTATGCCCATTATTCAGTCATTGCAGAAAAAAAACAGGATCAATATTTTTGTGTTAAGTTTTTGCTTTGCATTGCTTTCAATGTATCCCATTTACCGCAATTTTTATTATAGTAACGGTTTACTAACGTACGAGCGTGACCGCGCTGTAATTGAAAAACGTTCTGAATTTTACAACCCCTGGCAATACCGCGTGCTTTGTCCTTACACTATTGAAGGAATGCTTTGGGTGTACAACAGAACAATTGATAAAATATTTCCGATAGAACAAAAATTGCATTTCTCTATACAAAGTACATCAGGAACTACGGAAGAAACAGACAAGTTTGTACAACTGATGCAAACGCCCGGAGTAATAAAGTATATGTTGCTTTTTATATTGTTTCGTTTTGTGGAGCATTTATTTATTTTTTATTTATGCTGGCGATTGTGGGCGTATTTTGTAAGAAGCCAATGGCTGATTTTTTTCGGGATAAATTTTCTGGCAATAGCATTGGGCAATTCTGTTGTAGCTGCAGACTTATCTTTTAATACTTATTTAGATATAATATTTTACCTGCTTACGGCCAATCTTTTTTTATACAATAAAAATCCCGCGTGGCTTTTATTGATCGTTCCGTTGGCTGCTTTTAACCGGGAAACTTCTATTATGATACCCGCTTTATATTTTATATCAAAAACAGATTTCTCTCAATTCGATTTTAAAAAATTCAATGTAAAGGATATTGCATTTCCTAAATTAAATACATGGATACTCACCATTGTATTATACATCATTTACTTCGCCATTTTTATTGGGTTAAGATGGTACTTTGGTTTCAGGCCGCAACAACTCTGGAAAGTACCTTCAGGTTTACCAATGCTTAAACTAAATTTATTCAGTGCTGTTGGCGTAAAAGGTTATTTTGAATTGATCGGCACATTTGGCGTAATACCTTTTATTATTTTATATAAGTTTAAATCTTTTCCGCACTTATTAAAAAAATGGTTCTTATTTTTAGTACCGGTTTGGTTTGGCGTACATTACGTTTCTGTTGTGGCTTATGAAACAAGGACTTTCATAATGCCGATGGTGATCACATTTTTACCTATGTTTTTATGGCTTATCGAAAATGAAATTACAGGCAATAACAAGCCGGTTACTGCTTAATTTTTTAAGATAATAAAATGGTTATACTACAATTAATACGGCCAAAAGACTGGGCAAAAAATCTTTTTTTGTTTATCCCTGTATTTTTCGCCGGCCAGCTTTTCAACATTGATATATTATTGCATGTATCGGCAGGCTTTATTTGTTTTAGCTGCATTGCCAGTTCTGTTTACATTATAAATGATTACAGAGATATTGAAGATGATAAAAAACATCCGCTGAAATGTAAGCGTCCGCTGGCTTCGGGCGCTGTATCTAAAACTACTGCGCTTATTATTTTAATTTTATTATTGATAGCTGGCTTTACCGGAGCATGGTTTATCCGTGATAAATTTTTATTCGTATTAAGTATTTATTTTTTATTGAATGTTGGATATTCTTTTGGATTAAAAAACATTCCTATCCTGGATATTTTTATTATTGCCATTGGTTTTGAGTTGCGTATAAAAGCCGGAGGTGTTATCGCTAAAATAGCTTTAACAGAATGGCTGAACATCATGGTTTTTCTGCTGGCCCTGTTTATGGCTTTGGCAAAACGCAGAGATGATGTATTGATAAAATTATCATCTGGTAATGATATGCGCAAAGCAGTAAAAGGTTACAACCTTGATTTTATTAATGTAGCGTTATCATTAATATGCGCTATTATTATTGTATCGTATTTTATGTACACCATGTCTCCTGAAATTACAGAACGCCTTAAAACATACCGCTTATATTATACGTGTTTATTTGTGCTGGCCGGTATTCTCCGTTATCTGCAACTCATTTTTGTAAACCAGGATTCGCAATCGCCAACCAAAATTTTATATAAAGACAGGTTTATTCAATTAACTATATTATTGTGGGTTATTAGTTTTTATATAATTCTTTATGTAAAAGATATACAAATTTTTAAATGACCGGCTTTGCAAAAAACAATCGCTTTTTTTGATTTTGACGGAACGATAACTACAAAAGATACCATGCTGGAATTAATAAAATTTTCCAATGGTAAAGCGGCCTATTATTTTGGCATGATAAAACTTTCTCCGCATTTAATAGCATTGAAATTAAAATTCATATCAGCCACAAAGGCAAAAGAAAAAATGCTTGCTCATTTTTTTGGCGGAGATAACCTGAATACATTTAATGAAAAATGCAAACGCTTTTCTAAAAATATTCTTCCTTTATTAATTCGCCCTTTGGCTATTAATAAAATAAAAGAACATCTCAATAATAATCACGAGGTAGTTGTTGTTTCCGCTTCCGCGGAGAATTGGGTTAGCTTATGGTGCCTTCAGAATAATATAGAATATATAGCCACAAGGCTTGAAGTAACTGATGATAAGATTACAGGAAAATTATCGGGCCCTAATTGCAATGGCGAAGAAAAAGTGAACAGGATAAAAGATAAATATATTCTTTCTGAGTATTCAACAATCTATTGTTACGGAGATACAAAAGGTGACAAGCCTATGTTACAGCTTGCCACCTTTGCTTCATATAAACCTTTCCGAAAAAAGGTTAGTGTTTAATGTTTAACAATTGTCTTAACAACAGACTGTCCGTTATCCGCTGTTATCTTCAGAAAATATACTCCCGCAGCCAGGTTACTCATATCAATACTTGTTACCTCTGTAGTTTTTATCTGCGCATTTTGATTAACCGGTACTACAGAACTATAAACTGTTTGTCCGCTGGTACTTGTTAATGTTACCGCAAGATTTTTGCTGGCAGAAGGTATATTGCTTATCTCTGTTGTTAATGATGTCTGAACAGGAACAGGTCCTGCAAAAACTTCCATAGAAAGGTTATCCGTTACCGTTACCTGCACAGTGTCACTGTTTTTCGCACCATCGTTATCCGTTACCGTTAGTACGAATTTATATACGCCTTCTTCCAGACCTGTAACGGTAGCCTGCACATCATTAGTATTACTGATACTGCCTTTGGACGGCCCTGCTATTTTTTCCCACTGATATGCAACGATGGTTCCGTCGGCATCTGTACTGCCGCTTCCATCCAATGTTACACTTGTAGCAGGAAGCGAAATAGTTGTATCATTGCCTGCTCTTGCTACCGGTGGAATATTAGCAGCCTTTACAGTTACCTGAACCGTATCATTGCCGACTGTTCCTGAGCTGTCTTCAACTGACAATACAAATTTATATATGCCCTGAGATAAACCCGTAACAGTTGTTTTAGCAGATGCAGCATCTGCAATAGTTGCTCCGGCAGGGCCGGATACTTTTGACCATTTGTAAGAAATTATTTTACCTTTTGGATCTGTTCCGCTACCATTTAGTGTTACACTATCTACCGGTAATTGAATAGTTATATCTGCACCGGCATCAGCGGTTGGAATACTACTTGCCGGATTTATTACTGTTATTAATGTGCTGTCGCTGCCTGTTCCACCATCGTTATCCGTTACCGTTAGTATAAATTTATATACCCCTGCAACAAGTTTTGTTACAGTAGTACCTGCAGCTGCGGCATTAGTAATTATCGCAGTTGATGGACCAGACACTTCTGACCATTTATAAGATACTACCGTTCCATCTACATCTACCCCGCTGCCATTTAAAGTTGCAGTTGAAACCGGAAGGATAATAGTCTGATCTGAACCGGCATCAGCAATTGGGGCAACATTCACAATTGCCTGCATGGTATCTTTTCCAACTGCACCATCATTATCCGTTACCGTTAATACAAATTTATATATCCCCTGAACCATGTCTGTTACTGTTGTACTGGCAGTATTTACATTTGTAATTGTACCTGCTGTTGGGCCCGATATTTTTACCCATTGATAAGATGCTATGGTCCCGTCCTGATCTGTTCCACTGCCTTTTAAGGTTATACTATTTATCGGAAGTGTTATGATTTGATTAGCGCCGGCATCAGCTATCGGAGGGATATTTACAATTACCTGCACGGTATCTTTTCCAACTGCTCCGAAATTATCTGTTACCGTCAACGCAAATTTATATATACCCGCTGTTAAACCGGTTGCAGTTGTAACAGCAGAAGTAGCGCTCGCAATAACACCTGTTGCAGGACCAGATATTTTTGTCCATTGATAGGAAGTTATTGTCCCGCCGGCATCTGTGCCACTACCGGTAAGGGTTACACTATTTATCGGTAGCGTAATAAGCTGATCAATGCCGGCATTGGCTACCGGTTTAGTATCAACAGTTATCTGCACAGTATCTTTTCCTGTTGCATCTTTATTATCTGTTACGGTTAAAACAAATTTATATATACCCGCTACAAGTCCTGTTACTGTTGTACCGGAAGCCTCTGAATTTGTTATTGTTCCGGCAGTTGGTCCGGATGCTTTTGACCATTGATATGAAGTTATTGTTCCATCCGCGTCAATGCCACTACCGGTAAGGGTTACACTATTTACAGGAAGAACTATTGTCTGATCTTCGCCGGCGTTAGCAGTTGGCGGTATATTTGTTGCACTCACACTTGCAGGGTTTACTGCTACCTGCACCGTATCTATAGCTGTTGCTCCTGTATTGTCGGTTACAGTTAATGCAAATCTATATACGCCCTGTACTAATCCTGTCACAGTAGTCGTGGCTGATACAGCACTTGTAATTGTTCCTGCAACAGGACCAGCTATTTTTACCCATTGATAAGAAGTTATTGTACGCCTGTCAGTTATAGTGCAACAGGATTACCGGCTGGGTTAAGTGTGAATACATCAACGGGAGCAATCAGTGGAATACCAACAGTGAGTGGTACTTCGAGCGTTACAATTAATGCAATCAATGCAGGTGGTACCGGTTCTAAAACTTTGGTTATCACAATTAGTAATCCTATCGCTTCAATACCAGTAGTATCTGGTAACAGTACAGCAACCAGTACAACTGGTACTGCATTTAGTTATGCAATCACCGCTTCGAATACACCTGCCAGTTATAGCGCATCCGGTTTGCCATCCGGCTTAAGTATAAATACATCTACCGGCATAATAAGTGGAACGCCGGTAGTAAGTGGAACATTTAATGTTACTATCAATGCTACCAATGCTGGTGGTACCGGTTCTAAAATTTTGGTTATTACAATAGGTACTGCACCATCAGTAAATGCTGGTGTCAACCAATCAATAACGCTTCCGTTGAATAGTGTAACC